>Ga0123355_10022118_pt1 | contig 10190 bp, 5 predicted proteins | sample TergutEmb28metaG_3_FD_89872 | JGI IMG/M metagenome (GOLD analysis project Ga0123355, IMG submission 89872) | Embiratermes neotenicus P1 segment gut microbial communities from Petit-Saut dam, French Guiana - Emb289 P1 | ecosystem: Host-associated > Arthropoda: Insects > Digestive system > Gut ... | reverse complement strand
GTTATATTACAGTATTCACAATTCAATTCGTATTTGCAAACGAGGTGTTGTGGCAGCATATCATGTTGTGTGGGAATGTGTTGTGGAGCAGTGGCTAGGTGTGCGTCGTACGACGCACACCTATAACAAGAACATTGTGTCACTCTAAATCGGTGCTTCACAGCGATACTTAATTATCTGTTATATTTCATGGCCATGGAACGCGGTGGTGAGTTCTTTCAGGCAACCTCTTCAGTACCTGTCGGCCACTTTCTGCTTCAAAATTTTGTCTCCGAAGCTCGGCGAGTCAGAATGTATCAGAAGTATACGATGGGCGTTCTTCTCATCACGGCATAATGGGCATCTTGCGCTCTCTGCCCACTCCTCAATCCCCTCATTTTCCAAAACCCATTCCTAAACCATGCTATCCCGAAAGAATTTTTCTAATCGAAACACAGTGTTCTCTGGGCAGTACGGTCTGATTCGTAGTCTAGGCTACTCGTCTGGCGTAGATGTGTTGTGTACAGAGTGGCACACGGGCACATTTATCTCCGAGTATGGCCGTATTACCCTGTCATTGTCATTTCACCAGTGTTCCATGTTTATCTTCACCGTAGTTCCACTTTTACCGCGCTGCACTCTCCGACACTGGAGAGCAGTGGACAGACAGGTACTTCCACGGTGTGTTCTTTTTAGTCTTTATTTAAAAATCACGCAGTTTTAGCATTAATTATTAAACGCGAATTCCACGGCCCTTATTTGAAGCCACTACTGGTCACAATTCTAATTTATTCATTGTAATGTTTTTGTTATCTGAAGGACGAGCGAGCGAGTTGTGGGGACCTTGTAAATAACGATGTTTTCCTCCACCGAAATAAAGTTGCTGCGCCTTGTCCCATGACGGTCTTCTCCGTCTGCTCTGACGTTTCTTACTCTGTGTCACATCGTTTTATATCCAACCTTTCTTTACCAGAAGGGCGAGCGGCCACTGCCTACGAACCTTCAGAGCCGTTAACTTTTTTTCTTTCCCTAAATAAATACAGTGTCTGTCCCTCCCCTCAACCTATCTTCTTCTTCTTCTTCCTCCTCCTCCTCTTCTTCCTCTTCTTCCTTTTCTTCTTCCTCTTCTTGTTGTTGTTGTAAGGTTAAAATCCATGCAGAATTTATTCTTAACATTTCCGTTTAGTTCTAAATTAATATAAATCAGTTGTTTTGCTATAGCGTAAAAAGGAGTAATTAATGCCGTAGTTACTGAATGTTTAAACTTTACTTCCTGCATTGAGACTTCAAATACCTGTGAATTGGTCTGTAATGTTCCGAATAGAATGATATTTTCTATGTGGAAGGAGTATCCAACGAAACATTTTATCTCTCTAGCTGCAGGAGTGTTCGTTGTTGGGAGAAATGGACTCAGCTGTTTTGCTTTGGAGCCTACTTTTACGAAGCGAAGACAGAACGCCGCCTGTGGAAATCAGGTCCGTCCGTCTCTGGCGCAGTATCAACGACTGAACCGTTTGTCGGATTTTCATGAAATTTAGAGCAAGTTATAGTGCAAGTGAAGTTTCGTCATAATTTTATGCTAATCATTAATCTGGTGATAGTTATCCACAAACGTTTGTAAAAAGTGTGAGACATAAACGTCCTGAAACAAAACAATGGGAACGTACAGTTACTTGTAAAGCTTTCTTCGTATCTGATTGCCTCCGACTGGTGCAGACCTCTTCATATCATTTGTCTGTTTCTTACGAATGAGACAATACGGATTGTGATTTTAAAAATTGTAAAAATTGATCCGTACAGGGATATATGTCATTAGCTTTGAAAATTGAAACTTAAATCTTCCTGTGGCCCAGGTACAGATTACAGACTGGAGAATTGCCTGTAACTTAAATTCCGTAGATGTGCAACATCCTGACAGCAAGTGCCACCGTCAGCTGTCATGAACACAACGAAAGTTTTCGTCACAATAACATTACTTTCCAAATTTGACATTCTGAGGAACGTGCGTCGTGATATATTCGCATAATAGAAGCCATCAAGATGCACTATTTCTCAACTTTATTTTGATATACAACTCTACATGTTTCGGACCGACTTACTGTCCATCATCAGGAGCCTTGATACTGTATTCACAGCAATAGGTATTTGTCATACTAGTTATGTTGACTGTCGGGCAGACATTCAACATAAATAGTGCATCTGTGTGGCTTCTATTATACGAATTACTTTCCAAGTCAGCTGAATCTCAGTGTAAATATATTTATAAATTTTCGAGACTCATGTGAGCCACTACTGTGTCGATTCCCTTGCCCGAACTGCTGATTACGGAATAAAATATAATATCTAGTGCGGATGGAGCGCGCATTGCCCTATTCAGAGATTAGTAACAACGAAATGTGCTGTGCAGTGAGACCAAATTCGTTATATTACTTCCTACCGCGTCGTTTCTAATTCATCACTGTTCGTCCTGAGATGTAGTGCTGTGCTGACTCGGGCTGCACAACTGTATGCATGTTAGTAAGGGTATATTGAAGTTTTAGCTGTTAATGTAGGAAAAACAAAGATCTTCAGCTTTTTTATGTATATTGGACCGTGCATCATTGTGATAGTTGAAGAATAAGAGACCAACTTGATGTCACTTGTTATTAAGTTTTATTTCACTTCTTCTTTGCGCAACATGTTTCGGACATTAATACATCCATCATCAGGAGCTTGCGACTTTTCTATTGTATCACCACATTGGTCGTGTGTTCTTGTTTCGATGTGTGTTGGAGTTTCGGTGTTGCTGGGTTGGTGTGGTATCCGTGTAGCAGACTGAAGCCTGCTATACGGATACCACACCAACCCAGCCACACCGGAACTCCAACACACATCGAAACAAGAACACACGACCAATGTAGTGATACAATAGAAAAGTCGCAAGCTCCTGATGGATGTATTAATGTCCGAGACTTGTTGAGCATAGAAGTGAAATAAAACTTAATAACTAGCGACATCAAGTTGGTTTCTTATTCGTCAACTATCTTCAGCTTTCCTTGTATCCTGTCTCTGACCCGTGATGTTATAGAAATGCCTCTTCTAGGCCATTTTAAGGCTTTACGATACGCTAAGAGGTTTATAAAATGTTTGACTCTAACATGTAGAAAATACTCAATTATGTTTATTTTATATGCTCTTGCGTATAAGTTTGTCATTTAAACACATTTCTCACATTTCTTGTGAGAATTGTATACACGTGCACAGGCATATCAAACGTTTACTGGAGCGACGAACTATGACAAGAGTTCACACAGGCCTGTTGGGGCCATGTTGACGAATGTGCGTACCGTTGAAGGCGGTATTCCGTGAACGGTGTTTCAGGAAATGTGCTTGGCTGTTCATTTCGTTTTGCTTTGTATTCTAGTCTGTTATTTAATAAGCGAACTTATATATGTCACTTAATTTTGACTATCTTAGTGTATGGCCTAAAAACTTTGTTTTTCCTTGATTTAGGGCGTTTGTGTGTACTGAAGGAAATACGTGAATGTAAGGGAGTTGCACGGGGCAATGCCTGTAAAGAATTGTATTATGTGTATTTTATGTAGGGCTGCTGCTTGTTTGGAGTTATTAAACGGAGAAGAATGAAGTGATCGGGACGAGTAAACAATCACCATTTGGAGACAAAATTGTATTTTAGCCGCCGAAATTTGGTATGAAAAGAAAAATGTCAAAATAGATTGTAGAGGAGTGGCCATTGCAACTTATATTTCCCTTTTTAACTCTCTGTTTTACATTTGTACTTTTTCGTATTTCCGCCGGTCCCAGTGGCCGGCCGCGGTCTAAAGCGTTGGTCTGCGGCCGCTCGCCTGCTGAGATTGTGGGTTGGAATCCCACCGGGGGCATGGATGTTTGTCTGTTGTGAGTGTTGTGTGCTGTCAGGTAGAGGTCTCTGCGACGCACTGATCTCGCGCCCAGAGGAGTCCTACCGATTGTGATGCGTCGTTGTGTGTGATCTAGAAACCTCAAGAATGAGGAGGCCATGGCCCGCGTTGGGCCTCAGAGCCACAGGAGAGAGAGAGAGAGAGAGAGAAACTTCTTCGTATTTTTACGTTTGTGTATACATAATTGGTTTATTTATATATGCAGAAATGTAACTTCATGTGTACAGCTCCCACTCTATTACTTGATACTCCTTGATAATGGGCCAAGAGGGCCGAACTTGTGGGAGATAAAACACGGGCAATCAGGCTGTATTCCATAAGTACAATATAGGTCGGCTTTTTGTTCAGTTACGAAGATGTAATAAAAATACATTTCGTATGCAACATTGTAAAATGAAGAGCACTAGTTTGTGATGGCGTGAACTGGACTGAACTGGCTTACAGTAACATGCTTTTATGACAGCGGTGACGAACCGTCGCTCTGCGTGACGACGTCCTACACTGATGCACGTCCTTTAGCATGGCGAATGCGAAGCGTGCCCTGATTGTCACTGTCTGTTCTTCCGAAATCATGTATTTTGATCTGTTTCATATTGGCCTCCCGCCTTCCGGGTTTCTGTATATTGTTTGCAGACATTCTGTGGAAATGCTGGAAGTAGATATCGGTCCATCGCAACTCGTTTATACATACACTAGGTAACACGAACGCAGGCAAAACGCAGTTCGTCCGAGCCCCGACAAGAATTCGAACCCACTCTCTTAGTGTTCGAGCGGTAGAGGACGGTAAGCCTGCACTATTTGCAATACGTGCCCAGTGTAACCTGCATTAAAGGTACAAAGTGCCTGATAATGGTTATCTGTAGTTAGCCGTGTTCAGTTATGTTACTGAAGCAATGCGTATTTACGTTAAGTTGTGTTTTTGAGGCACAGCAGATTTACGTGAGGCAGTGCACTTTTACGTGAGGCAGTCCACATTTTCTTGAGTTCTCAGTTTCTGCTTTTGAGGCACTGCACTTTTGCGTGAGGTTTCAGGTTGTTTTGTTGAGGAACTGCACATTTACTTGAGGTTTCAGGTTAACGCGGCGGTGGCTGGGAAAAATTATAGTCTTCTGGGATGTGATGCCGTGTAGTCTGGTAGAAAACGACTGGGTTTTGCAGTACGTTAATTTGTGCCAGACTACACGGCGTCACACCCCACAAGATATTGTTTTCAGTTGGCAGTGAGGTTTAACGGAAATAGGAGTTTGTAGCTTGTGACGACAAAGGAGAATTAAAATTCCTTAAACTTAGAGAAATTTCTCTAGAGTTCGGTATTTTAGTACTTTCAGATTTAGCTGGCTTATGACACAATGTTTTGTATGTGCGTGACGTTTGGGATTGCTCAGACTGTGGAATTTTTCCGTCGTTTGGCGTACCAGAAAACAGTGCACCATTCGGAAAATTGGCTTGGTTTCCATGTTTCTTCAAAAGGGTCACCAGTTTCGGTCCGATAGAAAGTGCTGGTCTCCGAAACGACGTTTTTTCTTCCAATACAGCATCCGGACAAGCCTGAAACGAAAATATTGCATAAATTTGGTGAAAATGTAGTTGAAACTTTCGTCAGAAACATGTGCATGTAGTGACCAGAACTGTAAAGCGTAGTGCGCAGTGCCTGTTGACAGTCAGCAGAATGTTCCAGCTGTTGTACTGGTGTACATTTTGTTCTGCGAATAACACCTTCCGAGCTGATAACATTGTTTACTGCCCCGTTGTGCCTTGTTAATCACTTACAAGATTACACCACTGTGCGCTTACGAAATGATATTTTCCATCTGTGTTTTTGCGACATTTCTTGACATGGTGTAGCAAGATCTTTTCATAATCCATTGCAGTCAAAAGTATTTTTCTTAATTCCCGTAGTCTGGTCGAAATTAATTTTGCAGAAAATCTCCAAAGTTCAGAGTTCAAGGTGTACAAACTAGATGGCAGGAATTTGGGGAAAAGCAACGCATAACTTTGCAAAATGACGTGTAGATTTGAGCTGGACATTGGACCTGATAAGCTGAATGCGCTGTCGATTCTAACTCGACGTTGGACCTAAAAGAGTAAAGCTGCAGCGTACAGGATCTTCTGCTCACTTCGTATTAAACATTACTTACAGAGTGTTAGGATTGCGATTGTGGTTCTTTAGCGGGAAGGCGATGCAACAGACGAGCTAACGTTCACTGTGTTATCCTGTAGACCAAAGAAATCTGCGCATGACACAGCAAACAGTAACGTTCGTCAAGTTCTGAGGTTCTCACAGTGGTGTACCCGAGAATTCGCTTCTTCTGGCGTACGACGCTGCGCCTGCGCACAATGGGAACCCGCTTGTGGAGGTAACGTAGTGTCTTCATCGTCAAGGGCCAAAATTCCCAAAAGAATGCTCATTGTTCTCGGACATTTCGTCTATTCAGTGTAAAGACGGTGTCGGTGTCGGTGTCGGGAAAGGAATTACCCTGTGATGCCGCTTCGTATCGCAAAAGACAGGAATCCTTCACGTTTTTCAGTTTCCTGCGGCCACTGCGAATCTAGAGCGCGAACGTCCCTTACAGTACATAAATCTCATGCTACAACAGCAAGTGGGAGAGTCGTGCCAATATAATCGGGCCTTTGGGCTACCTTCGCTGCATGTACTATTGAAACAATTATACAACCAGGACGAAATCCTTAAACAAGTGCCTGAAATGTGTTTTTCAGAAACCGGATTGGTACTGTCGACGTTTCGTATCGGTAACATTATACTGTTGGGGCACGCGGTGGCGCAGTTGGTTGAGGCACTGTGCTAGAAGCCGGAAGATTGCGCGTTTGATTCCAGATGGGGTCGAGTATCGAGAAATTTTGAGGGCCTCAACCTTTTGGGGCCCTAAGGACCTGTCCAGGCCTTTAATGAACTAGCTTTACCTTTACCTTTAAGATTATATTGTACACAAAGTGCTGAAACATTTTATACTTTTATAACACGGAAAGTGTGCACTGGCCACGTATTGGCTCGGACTGATCTGTCAGCTGTAAACAAACCCCAGAAATACTTCTTAACCTTGAGAATTGGTGGGAGCGATAACATTTAAATTTATGTCACCGGCGACTTTTTGCTGTATTCAGTGCGATGTAACGATTAAAAATATTTTGTCTTAAGAGATGTTGGGGAGAAGAAGGAGTTCGGTTGTATATGCTTTTGTACATGCAAACGCGATCCGCGCTAAAATCTGCAGGCGCGTCTCAACGTCGCGACGCCACGTTTACCGCCCGGCTTTTCAGCGCTGTGAGCGGTGTTTGTGGCCGCGACTGCAGGTCGGACAAACAAACACAGAAGGAAGCAAAGACACGTTCGGATGAATAGTCAGACGAGTATATAGATAACTGGATAGACGAGTGAGTAAACGAAGAATTCCTGGAATTTGTTGGCATTACATTACGAAGATAGGGAACGTGGTGATGTGGGTGTTTATATTTACTTTAAGTCACTTATTGATTTTACTGAGACTGAGTTGTTGAGTTTTTGCGTATTCTCGTTTATATTTATTCTTGGATTTTATTTTTTAGTTTTTGTTTGGTGATTTCCTTATTTATTTTTCCGGCGTTGTGTTTACAGTCGTCAGTTATAATTAGGTATCGTGGCAGTAACGTCATATTGGCTTTTGGCCGTTGTTTGCTTCTGGCTTCTAGACAAATCCTGCCCGCCGAGACATGTAATATTGTATGTACTTGAACTCGCAGTTCAAAAACTGTCAACACAAGTCACTGTGTAACATTCAAGTGCCTTGTTTTTCGGTAAACTAAATGTACTCTTGCGAATAATTCCCGTGTAGAAACAGTAAAGTGTTTAACCAACAAAAATCACGTTTCTTTAATCTACATAAAACATTAAAATTTGTACTTACTAATGCTTGATCCTGGGTAGTTCAACGGAATCAGAAGCAACGCGTGAATAGGGAATAATAGCTTCATGGCACGTTTAAAGAAGAAAGATAACGTCCAAATTGACAGTCATGCCTCAAGCGGAGGCCAAGGAAAGTACATGAAATAATTATGTTAGCTTTTCTTGGTTCCCGCTTGAGACAACACTATCAGATTTTAAGGTTAGCCCTTCCTTTTGTTAAAAAGCAATTTTTTTTACAAGGAATTATTAAAAAGAACAACATTGCTATGAATACCGAGTCATAAGGTTTCTGAAAGTGTCTTTCTTGAAAAGATCCGTTCGGTAGTTCACTCGATCATGATGTCGCAAACAAACTTTACATGATGATGATGATGATGATTATCATCATCATCATCATCGTCATCATCATCACGAACAGTCCATCCTATACTCACCGAACTGGCGAGCCATTTAGAATCCCTGTCCCCGCAAATTAAAACTTTGAAGTGAAAATCAGCAACTTATGAAGAAATAGCGATCATCTGGATAACCACATGTCCAAATTTTTTAAAACACCCTGAATTCTACACATTCTTACACGTAGATTGCACCAGGCCACCAGCAATACAACACTAACTCCATGGAGCAGAGTACTTATAGAGAAGCTGACAGTTCCTTAGCTGGTCAACAAATTCCCCGCCTGTTATGGAACCCGAAGTCTCGTTGCATTGTTCACAGTAGCTTGCCACTCGCCCCTTTCGTTAGCCTGATTTATCTGTGCGTGATCTCAGGCTTCCTCCGCGAAGTAGATGAAATGTGCGCTCTTCTAGGAAATTACGCAGCGTATAGTGGTAATTCCCTACTGACGTTTCGGGACAACCTATCGGTCACTTCTTCAAGGGTCCAGAAATCTTGGATAGGCTGTCTGGAAACATCGATAAGGAATTACCAGTATACGCTGCGTAATATCCAAGAAAAGCGCAGTTCTCACGTTAATCTACTTCACGCCCTTCCGCCATATTTCTTTAAGATCCGTTACATTATTTCCATATCCAAGGCCACAACATAGTTGGTCCTAGTAGTTCCCGGCCATCGGAAATTCCCACCAAAGCCCTGCATGCATTTCATTTATCCTCCATACGTGCCGCATTCCCTACCCATCTCCTTCTTGATGTTATCACCCGAATAGTATTTGGTGAGCGGTACAAATCGTGAAACTCCACATTATGCAATTTTCTGCTTCCTGCCCTCACTTAGGTCCAAATATCTTCCTCAGCACCGTACCGTATTCACAAACACCCTATGTCTGTGTTCTGCTAGTCTTGTAATAGACCACGTTTCATCCCCTTACACATACACACAAACCTATACGCAAATCTATGAAGACTTTTAATACACGTCAAATTAATTTATACTGAATGGTTCGTAAGCAAAGGTTCATAATACCAAGGGTACATAGTTGAAGAATAAAAGACCAACTTGATGTCACTTGCTATTTTATTTCACTTCTTATGTGCTCAACATATTTCGGACATTAATATATCCATCATCAGGAGCTTGCAACTGTCCTGTTGAATTACCACATAGGTCGTATTTTTCTTGGTTCAATGTGTGTTGGAGTTTCGGTGTGGTTGGGTTGGAGTGGTATCCTTGTTGCAGGCTTCAGCAGAATAGTCGCAAGCTCCTAATGATGGATATATTGATGTCCGAAACATGTTGAGCACATAAGAAGTGAAATAAAATAGCAAGTGACATCAAGTTGGTCTTTTATTCTTCAACTATCACAATGATGCACGGTCCAATAAACATAAGATTCACCAAGGGTACATGTTTGATTTTAATTTGGTAATTACGTAATAAGTTTAAATTGTTCCTTGTTGCAAATTAAGAACCAGTCTGAAGATCCTTGCAACAGTCGAAGCGTGTAGCACACAATGTGCCTCGAACATTTTTATAAGTGTGAATAAATAGATGCACGAGCAGAGTTAGTGTGTGAGTTATCCCAAGTGCATATTGTGCAGTGGGATGCATTGTGTGACGTGTCTTCATGTAACTGAATGAGATATGCGAACGTAACATGGATGGGTTGCCATGTAGGTGCAGTCATTTCATTAACCTTCTAAATACGCTAGGGTTTGAATTCTAACTACTGCCCAGGACGAAAGGGGTTGTAATTTACAATAGCCTTGGATTCAATGACGATCGTACACAGGTCCGAATATTTTTTTTAAACAAATTTTATTATTTAGTAGCACAACTCGTACTTAACGACATGCATTTCCGAGACAGGCTGCAGCTCCAGAATGCGTTTTCTCCGTGGCTTTAGTCCGCGAGCGAACCATACCGACAGAGCGGCCGCCGCCGGTAGGCGAAGTTAGTGCCAACTTTTGCGGATAGAGGGGTGTCACGTG
>Ga0123355_10022117_pt1 | contig 10190 bp, 6 predicted proteins | sample TergutEmb28metaG_3_FD_89872 | JGI IMG/M metagenome (GOLD analysis project Ga0123355, IMG submission 89872) | Embiratermes neotenicus P1 segment gut microbial communities from Petit-Saut dam, French Guiana - Emb289 P1 | ecosystem: Host-associated > Arthropoda: Insects > Digestive system > Gut ... | reverse complement strand
ATCCTAAGCGATCATATTTTTTGTACATACTTTGTTTTATTAAAACACAACCCTTTGTAAAACGGAAACCTGTGAAAATGGAAAAAAAATACCGGAACGATCGCGTTCCGTTTTAGGCAGGTTTTACTGTAGTAGGTCAAGAGTAAATGCATATCTGCAAGGCTCCGAAGTATTCCTTTAGTGACCCAAGATTATTTTGAAGCTTTCCACTCTGTTCATACGTGCAGTCAGTCACTTCTTTTTAGTCCAACTAAAAGCACATAATATGTTAAAAATACATATATTTATCACCAACTACCCCCTACATGTTTCGGTGTTTGTTATACCATCTTCATGGTGACCATTGCGTTACGTGCTCAAAAACTATATGTTCTTTGCAATGTTGCTATAAAATACATATGATTTTAAACCTTGTAACAGCATTGTAAAATTAAAAAAACAGGGTATATTGTACATTTGCTGACTGCTATGAATAACCATCTAGTAGTAGGAGGTATTTTTTGTGATCTCCAAAAAGCTTTTGACTGTGTAAACTATTAAATATTACTAGATAAATTAGAGTGTTATGAAATTGATGGGAAATTCAAAACATTGATTGAATCTAATTTAAAAGGAAGATAGCAAAAAGTAACACAGGGTAATGTAACAGATAGTAGTAAATCTTCCAAATGGGAAGAAATAAAAACTGGTTTCCCGTAAGGCTCGATTCTTGGCCCTTTGTTTTTTCTTTTCTATATAAATGACTTGCCAAAAATAATAAATAGTGATACCATATGGTACTCTTTGCGGATGATACCAGCATTTTAGTAACTGATTCAAATAAATTTGACTTCAATATAATTATTAAGGAAACATTTGTAGATATAAACACATGGTTCAGAGACAGTTTAATTTCTATGAATTTTAATAAAATCCAGTATTTACAATGTAGAACAAAGCATTATAATGTTAATACAAAGACTGAATATAATCAGGAATATATAACTATAGTTACCACAACAAAATTTCTGGAATTAATTATAGATGATACATTATCTTGGAAACAACGTATAGATCAGGTAGTAAGTAAGATGTGCACTGCTTGTTGTGCTATACAAAATATAACATTTTTAGTATCACAAGGTACCTGAAGAATAATTTATTTTGGCCACATACATTCTGTCTTAAGCTATGGTATAATTTCTGGGGTCAGTTCCTCCTACATTAATAAAGTATTTATACTTAAAAAAAATTATTAGAATTATAATGAACACCAGGACAAGAGATTCATTTGGGGAACTTTTTAAGGATGTGACAATATTGCTGATGTATTCACAGTACACATATTCATTAATATTATATACAGTAAATATTGAACACCTATATAATACATATAATGCAATTCATAAATATAGAACAAGGTACAATTATAATCTACGCCTGCCAATAGTAAGTTTATCACAATTTAATAAAGGAGCATATTTCTCAGAAATAAAAGTTTTTAACTATCATCCAGAATATATAAAATGAATATTTTAAATATAAGGAAAATAAAAAAATATAAAAAGCTGTGTTCTTATATAGTCAGTGTGTTAATACAAGTATGTTCTCCCTGAAGACGGTTTAACAAACACCAAAATATGTAGGAGGTAGTTGGTGATAAATATATGTATTTAACATGATGCATATAACTGGAATAAAAAGAAGGATTGATCCTAGATTAGTCTGGCTATGTCAGAAGATAAGCTGGTACATAAAATTTTGTGCTGACTGAAACAGTATGGGTACAGTGGAACCTCTACTGTCATTACCATATGTATTGCTTTCCTACATGTACCTATCATTTCTTCTGGTCCCCAAAAATTGCCCACATAATCAGTATATAATCATCTAAAAAAATATAAGCATATCAGATGTATTGTTTGTTGAAGTGTTGTTTACCTGAATCATTTTTTCAAAATTCTTGGTCCTAAGCCACAGCATTGTTAAAATGATCATTTCTGAGAAATTTGTAGCAAAATTAGCATGCTGTTTTGGTATATGCTTTAGCGGTAACTTGCCTGTGCTAGTAATTGCTTTAACTCGCAACATGCTGCCACACTGTTACCAGATATGAATGACTGATGAGCTGTGGAGGCAATGGGGAGGCTTAGTTGTAAGGTGGCAAACCTTTATACTGTGTTTACCCATTGTTAGTGCAATATTGTTTCTAACATCCTGTTGTTTTTCTTTGAGTTTGACTATTAAAAGCTGTGTGATTTAATGTTATTGTGTTATTTGTTTTTCATGCCAGTGATGGTTGGAAAATGATGGAAACCACTTTGGTTTAAAAAAGTGAAATACTACAAAAGTAATAAGTGTGAATGACAACCATTTTTACAGAGTTTTTAAGGGCACTGGATGCCTCCACTGGTGTGCAAGGAGGAGGTAATTTGTTGTATGCAAACAACTGTGCCTTTTGTCAGCAAGATATGTCACTTCTTCAGAATATAAAGTATGTGCATTATCCACCATTATTTCTTTCATGAGGACTGGATATGGCTAGGTGCTGAGAAAGATGTCTGCTTCATTTCATATGAATCTGTAGACAATGATCTTTACACACATGGCATTTCCAGCAAAAATGAATTGTGTGATGTTTGTGAGAGAGGCAGCAGCAGTGGAGAGGAAAAAGAAAGAATGTGATTGAACCAGACACAGGTTTTTGCGAAAATCTCTACTGCTTACAAAACTGTTAAATTATTTTTTTCCATGCACAGCATTGCCATGTGTTATGAACAAAACATTGTGTTCTTAGAATTGGTGCTGTTTGGTTTAAAATGTAAGGTTTTCATCTAAGCAGTTATCAGTTACACATTTGTTTGGAAATGAAGTTATTTGCATGCAAGTCTTAATGTAATGTTTTATATGTTTATTTTTTTTTTAGGCCTCAAGGCAAAATGTAAAATTTTCATTTTTATTTTCTCATGTTTGTGACACACTTAATGTTTTTCCTGCATCTGTTATTCTTCGCCATGTATTGTTTGCTCTTCATAGTCCTATCAGAAGTCGTGGATTGAAGTTTTGCTATGTTACTATATAGATACCATGGATATCAGTCACTAAGAAAATGTAGCATTATGAGTAAGAATTTGTGTGTTACTGTTATATCATGACTAAAGGGTTGTGATGCATATAGATTTTATAATGTATGCCTGTGTAACATGAGCACTGTGTGGAGGTAAGAATCAGCTTCATACTTCGGCTGATTTGTCCTTAAAAAAATAGCTTCTTAAAAGAATAGTACTTCTAATTAAGAAGCTGGTAGCAAAAGGGTAACATAGATTTGTAATGCACCTTTGTTTGCAAATTACTGGAAGGTATTTCATTCGTTCTGTGTAGCAGATAATGAGAAATATGTGTAGGGAGTGTTTCCTGACATGGTCAATGTTGTTACATAAACGTAACCTGAACAACTAAATCCAGAGGACCAGAATGTTTGACCTTTCTTTAAAAATATACGAAATAAGTGCTTAAATTTTGCAATAAATTGTAACTTTTGTTTATATCAGGCATTTGAGAGCCATCATCATCCTGTGGGAAGACTGTTGGCTGAAGTGACAGCAGCTTACACAGCAACATATGGTGGTGTTCGTGTCCATCCTCTCCTACTCAGTCATGCTGTTGCTGAACTTCATTCAATCACAGCACGCCTATATGAAGTTGTTTGCGTTTTGTTTCCTGCTCTTCCAGCACTTGGTCAGGAGCTGCGACTTGTGGAATGTCAGGAAGCTGAGCAAGAGTGGTGAGCTGACTCCGAAATTATGTGTAATCTCTTATTTTCATGTGTATCAACAGACAGTTAATTGTTCAAAGTAAATTTTTGATTCAGTTTGTGAAAAGAAGGAGTGCATGTGTGTGTGTGTGTGTGTGTGTGTGTGTGTGTGTGTGTGCGTGCGCACACGCGTGCGTGCGTGCATGCACTGCCACCCTAATAACTTCTGAACCAAGTTTCCAGACTACTGGAAGATATGCTAATGCCACATGGGATATATCCTATTGATGACCTGTATTTCATGTTGCAGCATTTTGCATAATGCATGCCATATTTACCCCTCACAGTAATACAAGACTGTATCTTTTTGTTCATGAGTAATACTAGTATAGCAATTACATGTTGGGGAGTTCAATCCTAACTGTTGCCAATGATGGAAAAAAAAAAAACTAAAACAAGTCTGAAATTTAAGTTTTATCACTGAGATTCATATTTTGGTTTTAAGGGTTGTGCCAGTGTTGTAGTCTTCAAGGTTGGTACTGTTTTGGAGGCAAATCTTGCCTGAATTCACATAAGAGACTGATGTAGTATGTTCCCTGCAACATTTGTATTCATTTACCTGACTGCGTGTGTTATAATCCAAATCAACAAGTCCACATGAATAACTGTGAGTATAGTGATAACTGATTTTTAAAGACTGGGACAGAACCAACTGCTGAGAAATCACATAGCTTACTGTTTTTACACAAGTGCTAGACAAAAACTCTCCTAATTTGTCATCTGAAAAACTGGGGGCTGTCTTTTAATCATGGACAGAATTAAATGCATTCTGTGAATAGGGGAAACATTTTTGCATCTCCACATCTAGGTAAATAAAGAAAATTGAACAGCTGCTACTCTGATTATGCATATTATTTTATACTTATGGCAGGCAAGAATACTGAAACAGGCAGATGTTAGAGTTAAAAAAAAAAAGTTACAGGTAATCATGTTGAAAGGAAAGTTACATCATCATCTAAAATACTAAAATCAGTGTGTTAACAGCTGCATTGCTCATTTTAAAGTAAAAAAGTCTTAAAAGGGGAATATATTTCAGCATTAGTGTGTTGCTGGTTCATTTCATCCCAGCTCCCACAGTAACATTTGATGGTGTTTTATGGTTACGCCTATATATGTCGCTTTCACATTGATGTCTGAAATAAAAAAAAATAATGGAAGTATCTTTTACTTTCCCACATATTTTCTCCATCAGTTGACTTCGGTGGGTCCATACTGAAGATTTTATGGTTATATGGCCTCTGTGTTCACCTAATATGTAGGACTTGCTTTATAGACAGTGTGTAATAGTTGGTGTGTCCTGCATGAAAGATGAAGTAACTTTTGGAAACTGAAATTATCATCATGTTGCAGTGAAGTGGTAAGTGCTGCAACACTTCTGCATCCAGTTTTGCTGCCAAGAGTGCATTCAGCTTTATTTGTCCTATATGCACTGCACAACAAGGAGGAGGATGATGTGTACTGGAAGCGTCTTCTCCAGTGGAATAAACAACCTGATATGACCCTCATGGCATTTCTTGGCATTGACCAGTAAGTAGCAGGAATAGTATAGAAATCCTGGGTTTTGGTGTTTACTAAATTTGGGCACATGTATTTTAGGTTAGTTTTATTTATTGTATTCTGTGGCTTTATAAATTATATTTCACTATCCATAAAACCATTAATCTGTGTAATTAGTCCTTGTAGTTCCAAAAATGATTACATAGATGATAATAAAGGGTCTTATATTACTATTGGCAGAGTGATTCTGCATATCCAAAATGCCCATCATCACAAATAGTTGAGTGTAATTGCCCACTAGTGACAGAAGTGACATGAGGTGTAACATTATAAAGCCTGTTGAACTTTTAACAGGAAATTTTAACAATTTCTCGTGTAGCGCTTAACAGATACCCTTCATTGATGTACTCGTACATATTATAGCCTAGGAGATACACTGTGAAATTACAGATTCACTGCATATTCGTGCTGTTAGTTTGAAAAGTTCTTAAGAGATAGCTCGATAGATTCTTATTGGCAAAATTCAGTGCTGTGGTGCTGATTGAAGCCTAGGCACCTCTTGACTGTGCATACCATGGTGTTTGATTGGATAGTTATGCCATCAATAGGTGGATAGATGCTGTAGGCAGAGTGTGATCGTGCACTGCTAGCTGAAGCATAGGTACTTCCAAACTGCTTCATAACTTACTACAGTAAAATTCCGTTAATCTGGCACCCACAGGATGGGACAGAAATCTGGCACCCACAGGATGGGACAGATGCCAGGTTGTTGGATATACCGACTTATAAGATGGTACCTGTACTAAGATCTTTTATTGCCTCTGTACTTGTGCTGCACAACTAACCAGAGGAGTACTGCATTTGTGTATCTCTTTCATGTGCTGATTCAGGGTCATCAAGGTTTCCTTCTGTGTTGTCTGGAGTCTTCATAACTGAAGGAGCTGATTGAAAAGGAAACATTCATGTCAGTAATTTTAAAAGTTCATAACAAGTAGCACAATCAATTGTATGAGCAGGTTACTGGTAAATGAATCAAAACTACCTCTTGAGTGCTTCATAATAACAATTTGTTGTCAAGAATCACCAATATCTGGCACAAGTATCATCAGCTGTAAGAATAACTTGGGTGTGACTCAGGTACTCATTTTCCAATGAAGCTGTTTATAAAATTTAAATTGTGCATGAAGAGTGTGTATCATCTGTAGTAATCATTTTAATTGCAGATTCAACAAAAACAATCCAAAATCTTGGAAAACTTCCCTATTTTCTTAGATGATGAAAATCTTCCAGTGTTTTCTTCATAGGGGTTCAAATCTATATCCCCATAACCATTAATTATGTGTCCTTCCTGTAAGACTGAATTTCATTGATTGAAACTAAATAATCTCAGTGTTAAATTTACTTTACCAAGGTGTAGATGGGTGGATAATATTAGGATGGATCTTCAGGAGGTGGGATGTGGGTATATGGACTGGATTGGGTTGGCCCAGGATAGAGACAGGTGGTGGATGCTTGTGAGTGCGGTAATGAACCTTCGGGTTCTGTGAAATGCAGGGAATTTCTTGACTAGCTGCAAACCCGTTAGCTTCTCAAGAAGGACTCTGCACCATGGAGTAAGTGAGTAAGTAAGTTAAATTTACTTTAACATGCACCACTAACCCTATTGGCTAGTGTCACATTGTCTGAGAAACATTCCATGTCCACACCATTCTCTATATAACTGTGTACCTAGGTGTTCCTGGCTTTCTTGGACTGCTTGACCCTTGAAGATGGAACGGATAGGTTGTCCTGAAACATTGGTAACTAACTACCAATCTATGCTGCGTAACATCCCAGAGGAGTGAAGATCTAAATCACTTCAGCATTTTCTGCAGTTTAGTGTTCATATCCACTGTTCCAAAAGTAATGTTACATGGGGAATTCACTGTAAAGAATTCTGTGTTTTCCATAGTTGTGAACAGAAGCACCTTAGGAGTTGTATATCCAGTCATTTAAAAGTAAATGTCATCCTGACATCAGAAAAAATAACCCTTTGACTTCAGACATAGAAATGCTGCAAGATTACAATAATGTGCTTGTCTTTATCAGCTCATTTTTTTTAGCATTAATACATACACACCAGGGTTTTGTGAGTAGTTTGTAATTCAAACTGGTCATTAAATTTAGACATGTGTCATTCTGATTCAAATTCAGTCACAAATTAATTGATCTACTGTCATAACAGATTTGTTCTATGAAGCTGCAAAGACATATACTGCCTTCCATTATTTAAGAAGTACACTACTTCTAGATGTCTTTTACAAAGTAAGAAAAGTGGCTCCCTTATGTGGAGGTCTGTGACCTAGTATCAGCATGTAATGGACGGATATCATTTTAAATTTGATATGGTAGACTTTCACTAAATGTTGTTGGGGCAGTTCCATTTTTACTTAAAATATGATAAACATAATGTATTCAGTGCCCAGAGATCTGTGCCCATTTCTGTATCTGTCTCAAGTGTGACACTCAGAACATTTATTGGCCTGAAAGTTTTGAAACAACAGCTGTAGAGAATAGTGAAGTACTTATTATGGCCTTGTGAACTTTTCCAGAAAGTTGTTTGGCTTTTTAGATGACTAAGCAAAAGTAATTTCTTATCCTATACCTACTTATAACTTGAGAATCTTCAGACTAATTCTGATATAATTTTATATCAGAAGACCAACAAATACCACTTCCTATCCAAAGTTGCTCTGCCAAATATCACTGTAGTCATTCCTCACAAGCAGCAAGTGAATGGTTGTTTTCCACTGTTGGGAATGTAATGGCCTAAAGAAGAGAAAACTTACCATCACTGCTGAAAGCCTTGGTGTTTTTAATCTTTATTTCCTGAAATGAACAGTTTTTTGACCATTGTCTGTAGGTATGAATGCCAGAGTATATAGTTTTGTCCAAAAACGTATGTAGAGAGTTTTTGCATTGGGGCAACATGTGAGTATAAATGTGTTGTACACATGTTACAAATTTAAAGGTAATGTTGCCATTGTGCCGAGTGTCATGTGTGCGAGATCTAAATGGGTGTATGCAGGGGCAAGGTGTTAATGTGCTATACAGTGATGCGCCAAAAGTCAAAAGTGGTCGGGATGCAGTGTGATGCTAAGAAAACCAAACATCAAATGAAGTCATCACCAAGGACATCCAAAAAAGTGATGGTAATTCAAATTGCAGGTCTTTTGGAGAGTATACCAGGCACTTAATTCCAACACCAAAAGACTAATCAGCTTAATGCAAATGTGTCTGTATGTTTAGGAGCCCCGTGTTACTTACGGGACACAAAGCTCTGTGAGATTCAGATGTGATTCAGATGTGTTGCCAGAACAGTGTGTGTACTATCTGGAAATTGAACCATGGTCTTACATCTGGTAGGCAGTTTGTTGATTAGTCTGTCCTGAACCTGTACTCACAATACACCTTTGTAGGAATGTGTCTTCAAAATATATGCTCATATATAACAAAGAGTTACAAAGCTGTTAGCTGAGATATGTGACACAAAAGTGAACCATAATGAAACTGAGGAATGAAGTATGTAATGTGTTGTCAGTGGAAAGTTACTTGTTGGAACCATCATTACATATGTTACTGTTAGATGTCTACTGACATACATCTCCTCCTCTAACCTGTTGTTCTGCCTTGTGTTTGGCCTGCGTATGATAGTGTTCGAAGCATCCAAAGTTATATGGTCCAACATCACACTTCTTGCATTTTGTTTGAATTAAACATCTCTTCTTTGTTTGGAATTATATACTACACAATCCATCTTCTTTTCTTCTTTATGATATCATCCTTGCATTAAAATTACTACTGTATTAACAAGGAGAAGTGCCAACATTCTTGAAACACCTGGGTGTTGCATACTTTCCAGTTATCAGCAGCTTCAGTTTTTCAGTGCTGTTAGCATTGCAGCAAAGCAGCTTTGTTGACCATTCTTTGGATTTAAGACCTCATGCACAGGTTTGACCTTCAGTATTAAGGTTTTGCTGGCATCAGTAAAAAGTAAATGACTGTTTCATCCATGTTAAAAGTGTCTGTGGGTTCATATCTGTCGATCACTCTTGGGAGGAACTTGTTAATCCAATCATCTGCATTTTCTATCTGATATTACCACGTTCAACACACACTTTGGTTGCAGCCAAAATGGCTGTTTCTTGGTTCATCGTGTCAGGTAGCTGATGGCATTGTTTTGAAATAAAAAAATAATATCAGTGACAAAAAAGTGTGTGTGTGTGTGTGTGTGTGTTGACAGCGGTGATATTAACGAGGAAAAATTTGATGGAGTCTGGAAGTCTCGAGATAACACAGTGGTCAGTGTAGACCCTCCTGGAGGCCTGTTTGAGCATGTCCCTGAGATCTGCCAGCATCACTGATGAAGCTCTTTTTGTAGTAAGGAGTACTGGGGATTATATGAAGATTTTGTATGTCTGCTGAAGTGTCATGGTTGATGGATTCTACAAATTTCTCACTTAAATCCAGGTAACAGTAAAATCACAGACTCACTATGTGTGCTGGATGTTACTGATACCAAAACTTCCAGACTTGGGACTGTTTTCTCAGTTACCAAAGTATCAAGATATCTGGAATATCAGCTTCAAGATTAAAGGAATTCTACTGTGTGGGATGCGGTTAATAATCCTCCTTTTGAGGTGCCTGTGCAGTGATGTGGCACCCTTTAGGTACAAGTTTGTATCACCTTCATTGCTTTCATTCAGCTAAGTACAGTGATATTTGAAGCAGAACGTCTTGTTAACCCTTCAGCGTGGGGGTATTTAAAACCCAGTCAATACTGTGATGTGGGAAGGTTTTTGTATGGGGTATTTAAATTTTGAGCTAAATTGTGCAGGAGTCTATTCAAAATAATGTAGTT
>Ga0123355_10022116_pt1 | contig 10190 bp, 6 predicted proteins | sample TergutEmb28metaG_3_FD_89872 | JGI IMG/M metagenome (GOLD analysis project Ga0123355, IMG submission 89872) | Embiratermes neotenicus P1 segment gut microbial communities from Petit-Saut dam, French Guiana - Emb289 P1 | ecosystem: Host-associated > Arthropoda: Insects > Digestive system > Gut ... | reverse complement strand
CTTCGTATCGATGCAATGCATAGACAAGCAAGCCGAACAGCAGAAGAATTAGAGCAGCTTAGATGGCGGCGCCGAGCGGTAACATTAGAAGAATTTGGTTTGAGCTACCCCATTACAGTAGAAGATTTTGTTTATAACTGGGAAGGTATACGCGATTTGCGAGAGGTACTAGGCATGCGGTGGTAGATTAAATCCCACAAATGTAACCTTAAAGGAACAAAAACATGAGCAACCAAACACGTATGTACATGCCACCCGGCATTACAAATAATTTACTTAGGAGGAGACAATCATGGCAGGACAAATACGCATGACTCCCGAAACCATGCGCACACGCGCAACCGAAGTACGCCACCAAGGCGAGACTTTTCAAGAAGTGATAGGCCGTATGCACGGCATTATCACAGAGTTACAATCGGAGTGGGAAGGCGCTGCAAGCACAGCTTTTGCAGAGCAGTTCTACCGTCTAAAGCCCGCATTTAACGAAATGCGCCAGCTTATAGACAACATTGGCATGCAGCTAGACCAAACCGCTAACGCTGTAGAGCAAATGGACAACCAAATTGCAGGCCAATTTAGGTAAAACAAAAACAAGCATAGGTTCCCAATAAGGGATGCCTATGCTTGCTTTGTTTTAAAGAGTGATTTGTTTTGAAGAAAAAAATATTTGCTACACTATTGCTGGTGGTAACACTACTTCCCATTACAGTTACGGCAGAAGATTTACCCATAGACATAAACGCTATTGGGCGGCAACATATAGAGCACCAAATTAACGTGCGCATAGGCGAAGGACTTTTCTCTGAAGACAGTGCAATAGTAAACGCCGCCCAGCACGAGCTTATCCGCCGCAGGCAAGATACCGCGTTAGAATTATTTAGCTACATACCCGACCAAACAGAAATAGACACTATAGATTTTATCATCAGCCGTACAAACTCTGTGGGCCTTTTTTCCGTGCCAACAAACTATAGCCATATTGTTGTGCCACCGCAGCCGCAGCCACTATCTACAGGCATAATTATTGCGACTATAGGTATTTGCGTTGTATTGGGTTTTGTGGCGACGCTAATTTATAGAAAGAAGAAGGAGCGAGAGACAGATGCAAATTAACCTTACAATAGAAATTGCGGGCAGGAGTCTGGATATTCGCATAGATAACGAGCAGGAAATTAAAACTGCCATAAATGTTTTGCGCCAAAGCGGCAAACTGCCCGCCGGCATAGTGCCGGATTCTTTTCACTCTATGATAAACCAAAACACAGTAAGCACAGTTAAAACATTTGCAGAGGAAAATATTTTTGACGGCGATAAATTAACCGCTGTCGAGTAGGAAGAGGAGTACATATGGAAAATACAATTCAAAAAACATTGCGCAACAGCGAAATAAAGGTGGCAAAACAAAAAAGACCATTTTTAACATACCCCGCAAGTGGTCTTGCAGTGTGCCATTTAGAAGAAACAGAGGATAGCGTAAACTTTATATTTTCCGCCAAAGGTATGCACCCGGGCGAGCGTATTCACCAAAAAACCTATCAGGAAAAATTAAGGTTTTTGGCTAACTGTGCTACTTTGGAGCCTTTGGCTGTAGAATATCAATTTTCGCTTGCGCCGGAAAATTTACTTATGGATATAAACTTGGTGCCTAAAGTGATGTTGCGGGATGTAAAACTGCCAGCCAGTCCCGCTTTTTTACAAGTGTACAAGGCATTGATAGGCGCGGTGTTACAACCACGATACAAGTACGAACACTACTTAAATGGCGGGCGAGGTTACTATAAGAAAAACAAGTTTGTAGCAAAGCTTGCCGCTATGGAAACCACAACGGAAATACAGGAGTGTTTGCTTGAGGAATACACGGCAGACATAGAGCAGATAGCAAAAACAAAAACCCAAGTGTCTAAAGTAAGTGTTTGGGTGGCATATGTACTGGTACCTGTTTTGGCGGTAGTTCTAGTCGCGGTATCGTTTTTTGCGATACGCATGAATTTTTTTGATATTCCTTTTAGAGACCATGTTATTGCCGCCAACACGGCGTATATTCAAAGCAACTTCTTGGCTGTGCAGCAAGAGCTTAGGGCGTACGATATATCGGAACTTTCTATAGAAACAAGATACTTCCTTGCGCGCTCCTATGTTTCTACCGAGGCTTTGAGCGACGCACAACGGTCTAACATTCTTATTGGCCTTGGCCGCCTTACCGACCCAAATATTTTTGACTTTTGGATACTGCTTGGGCGTTTGCACTTTGCCGAAGCGGCAGAAATAGCCCGCCGGGTGGGTGACGACGAGCTTTTGTTGTTTACATACCACAAGCAAGAGGCTTTTGTAAGGCAGGATTTATCTATACCGGGCGACGAGCGCATGGCGTTACTTGATTATTTAACAGGGCAGATAGATAGAATAACCAGAGCACGTGCGGATGCGGTGCAGCAAACTACAGAGCAATAAAACAAAGGAGAAATTCCCATGAAAAAACGCTGGATACCATTATTGTTATTGTGTACGGTAGCGGCCTTCATATTTGGCTTGCGTTTGGGCTCGCTTTCCGAAGCAGAGCAGCACCAGCCAGTGCACGAGGCTGTTAATGCAACCATAGCCGTTATAAATTCCGACGCCGGGGCAGAAATAAACGGCGTACACCTAAACTATGCTACGGCAATAATTAACACACTGGACGACCGTTTTATGCTGGTTTCGCCTGCAATGGCGCAATCCGGCTTAGACAGCGGTATGTTTAGTGCCGTTGTCACATTCCCACACCATGTTTCTACCAGGGTGTTGTCTTTCAATGCATACATGCCCCAGCGGGTAGAAGTAGAATTTATTATCTCCCCCCAACTATCCGACCGGGAGTTTTTAGAAACCCACCTTGCCATAATGGGCTTGCAGCTTGCCATTAATACCACTTTGGCAAACACATATGTAAGCTCTATCTTCCGCCAATTCCACGAAGCGCAAGACCAAGTGGGCAACATATTCCAAAACAGCCTTGCCGACCTTATGGCACTGGAGATGTTAACCTTTAGCAACTTTACAGACGGTTTAGACCTTAGCCATGTTCCGGTTATAGACCTTAACCCGCGGGAGTTGGATACTGAGTTTTACTTTGGACAGGTATATAATTTTGCGTCCGATATTGCGGGCTGGTACTTGCGCAGTTACGAAATGGCGAGCGACCAGTTCCTTTGGATGCGCGAAGGTTTGTTTGATTTAACCGCTGGTTTGCCGGACGAAGAGCAGCACTGGATAGATATGCTGGAGCACTGGACATGGTATTCGGAAGAATACGGGCGTTTGCTGGAAATTTATGCGGCATATGTTGCATACCATGACCAATCGCTGTACGAGTGGTTTAATGAAAATGTTGACTGGAACGAAACTTTGGGCAACTTTCAAGACCATTTAACGGAGTGGCATGCCGATTCTCAAGCATGGTTTAGCACCAGCGAAGAATGGCATAGCGAGTTTTTGGGGTACTTAACCTCTGTTGTAGACTTTCAAACCGCGCTGGAAGACTTCCAAACTGTATTGGATGGCAGCTCGACAGATGTGCAAGGTGCGTTGCGAGAATGGCAAGAGCATTTGCAGCAGGTTATGGACGCTTTAGAGCGGCAATATAACGTGTTGCGTGAAACGGAAGCGGACTATAACGAAAAGGCTATATTTGCTAACGAATTTTTAGAACTATTGGACGATATGTACGACGGCCTGCACGATTGGCATGAAGAGTTTGCCGACTGGCTAGTAACAATACGCGAACGGCGGGAGGATATTAACACCTTCCACTACGACCTTAACGAAAACCATGAAGCACTGCACCATGTAGCGGATTTTATTTTGTACTGGGTAACAGAAAATAACCACATGCCGGACGCACCTATAGCACGGCTTTATTTGCAAGAACTTTTTGATGAAATAGAAATACCAGAGGTGCCTTATTTAGAACATTTATACCCTTGGGTTTGGACATGGCAAATAGGTGACTTGCCTGAAATAGATGAACTTTACTATTTTGAAATGCCGGATAGCCCATTCTTGCAATTTGTAATGCCCGAAATGCCCACCATTCCGGGACAGCCAAATATAAACTTCCCGTCGAATATGGATATGAATTTCCTCCCGCCACATATGCTTATGGACACGCTTATGGGCATACACGGGCAATTAATAGCCTGGCACGGGAGTTTAGGGGCTACTGCAAACGATTTAACCCAGTGGCGCACAGATGCTAATTTGTACTGGAGCATTTTAGAATCCGACTTGCAAGATTGGTATGACGAATTAACAGACACACATCTTGAGCTGGAGGACTTCCACGACCAAGTGGAAACACAGCGCCTGGAACTTAACGCAAGATTAGAAGATATAGAATACCGCCGTATTAACGCCGAGGCATTTTACTATAGGCTAAATTACTTGCACGCCACTATGGAAGAACCAATAGAAGCCTTTGAAATATGGAATGAAACCCTGCAAATAATGCACGACGAGCTGTTAGAGCAGAACGACGCCCAGCTCACAAACTTTGAAGAACTTTTAGCATGGCACACAGCTTTAAACCTATTTTCGGCAGGCTTAGCGTACGAGCTGTACAACCTGCCGCCGCCGCTGGACCCTGCGGAGTGGTTACTGATTCCCGACCTGCCGGCAGAGGACGAGTACAGGTTTGTAAACCTAACAATGGAGCCATTGCCGGAAGATTTGTACTTTAACGTATGGGAACCAGAAATAGCACCGCCGGAAGATTATATTGGTATAGAAATTCAAGAAGCCTTTAACCACGAGTTTGCTTTGCGTGGGCACCAAATGCGCGAGCCTTTTGATATGGATGCACCGCCTGTGTACATGGGTATGATGCATCCGGACTTTGTGCGCGAGCACGGTATGATGACAGCCCGCCAGCCGGAAAGCCCGCTGCTTCCGCCGCCGCCAAGGCCGGACGGTTTTTGGCGTAATGTAGACTTCATGCAAGACCAGCTTTTGCGATTTGAAGTTAGCGATTTCCTAAACGAGCATATCCACCGCCAAGTGGATAGTTCGTTAGCGTCGTACGACAGGTTCTTAGAGGGTTTACGCGACAGCTTGGTGCACACCTTTGGCGACAATGTATGGCGCATGCACGAGGTGCACCGCGAATACGAATGGTTTTTGCAAGACCTACGCTTTGACGCGCTGGAAAACCACAGAGAAGAGCACGAAAACCTGCAAGAGGTTATAGAAACTTTTGCCGCAAGCCGACACGAGACCTTGGCCGATACACAAAATAGGCTGGGCACATTTGCATCCATGATGCCGGAAACCCGGCAGCTTGGCGGCATAAACCAACAGGTGGTAGACTTTACAGTTTCGCCATTCGAGTTTTTATCGTTTAACCTTGGCGAGCACGAAGCTGTACTGCTGGAGGCTATACCGCCTTTGGCATACCGGTACGATGGGTACTTGCACATAGTATTAATTATTATGGCGGCAGTGTTTGCTGTTACTGTTGTAGGTAGTGCAGTTGCGCATGTTGTTAGAAAACGCAAAGAGAGGTAACCCATGCAAACTCAAAAACTTGTACTATTCACCCCTGAATACTGCCGAGAATTATCGCCAAGCAACCGAGACAACACGCCCGAAGCAAGCCTTATAAACGGGTACCCCCGTCACTATTCTACAATAGGCATAACGCCAATACGCGTAGGCCACAGCCCGGGCGACCATGTGCGCTTGCTGGACAGCCGGGCAACGCTATATATAGCCGACGGTTTTGTAAATGTTATAGAAGGCACAGATATTTACCTAAACGGCAAAAATCTGCCCTTAGGGCAACACGCTATAAACCACGGAGATAGCCTATGGGCAGGCACAACCAACATAGTAGTGCACGACGGCTACATCACTTGCTTTGGCAGCGAGTATTCTTCCGGCCTAAACATTTCCACCACAACGCCGGAAAAATACGAAGAATTCCCAATATACAAACGTAGCCCGCGCATAATTAAGCGGGAGCCAACCGAAACAATAGAACTAACAGCCCCGGAGAAAAAAGAAGAAATGAAAAAGGGCGAGCTAGTAAAACTAATCCTGCCGCCACTAGCCATGGTAACGGTAACAGTAGCGATGGGAATCCTAATGGGTCGAGGTATATTCGTGCTAATGAGCGCCTCCGCGATGAGCATCTCGTTAGTCTTCTCGATAACCAACTTCTTTGGCGACCGAAAAAAGCGCAAGGCCAAGGAAAAAAGCCGCTTGGAAAACTACGAGAATTATCTTTTGGAGCAGCGGCAAAAAATCCACGCACTGCACATGGAGTACCTGGACGCGCTGCAATACCACAACCTATCGCCGGCGGAAATAGAGCAGGAAGTAACAAACTACTCTCCGCGGCTATTCGAGCGGGCGGCGAACGATGGCGACTTTATAACGCTGTCGCTGGGGTTATCCACGCTGCCGGTAAGCTACACAGTAAAATACCCGGCGGACAAAATAGATGCGGATAAAGACCCACTGGCGGACGAAATGCGCGCCCTGGGCGATGCATACCAAAAAGCATCTGCCCTACCCACAGTAATAGACCTAAAAGCCGCACACCTAGGGCTGGTAGGCGAAAAGGCCTACATCCACCGGCAGCTGGTGTCGCTTTTGGTGCAACTGTCGTTCTTCCAAAGCTACCACGATGTAGAAATAGTGCTGCTGCTGGAAGAGGGCTGGACGTCCGCAATGCGGACTGCTCGCCCATGCATCCAGGAAGACCGCAGCAAATTTAACTGGACGCGCTGGCTGCCGCACTGCCGGAACAAAAACATAAACATGATAAGCCTGGTTTCAACAGAAAACCACCGAGACCAAGTGCTGGGCAACATAGCGCAAGTACTAAAAACGCGCAAACAGAAAAAAGACGAAGAAAAGAAAGACAGCAAATACCTACCGCACTACATATTCATAATAGACAGCCCCAAGCTAATCATCAACCACAGTATAATGGAGTATCTCCAAACACCCGAGACATCTCTAGGGTTTAGTTTAATTTACACAACACACCTGCAAGCCAACCTGCCGGAGAACATCAAAACGGTATTCACCCTAGATGGCGGCGACAAGGGCACGCTTCTAATGAACAAAGGCGAGCTGAAAAACCAGCCGGTAAACCTGTACAACACATCCGATATACACACAGAGCGAGTAGCGCGCACGCTGGCCCCAATACGGCACGTGCAGGGCGTAAGCACGCAAATACCGGAAAGCGTCACATTCTTTGAACTGTACGGCGTCAAACGCCCGGACGAAATACCGGTGCTGGAGCTATGGAACGAAAACGCCTGCCACAAATCGCTGGCAGTGCCGCTGGGCCTGCGCGGCAAAGACGATATAGTGATGCTAAACCTGCACGAAAAAGCGCACGGCCCGCACGGGCTAGTAGCGGGCACCACCGGCTCCGGCAAGTCGGAGATAGTGCAGAGTTACATACTGTCGCTGGCGGTAAACTTCCACCCGCACGAGGTTGGGTTCTTGCTGATAGACTACAAGGGCGGGGGCATGGCCAACCTGTTTGCCAAGCTGCCGCACCTGCTGGGTACGATAACCAACCTGGACGGCAGCGAAAGCATGCGGGCGCTTGCATCGATCAAAAGCGAACTGGCACGCCGCCAGCGCATATTTGGCGAGGTGGGCGTAAACAACATAAACCAGTACACAAAGCGGTTTAAGGCAAGAGAAACAACCCTGCCGCTACCGCATCTATTCATAATATCGGACGAATTCGCGGAGCTAAAGAAAGAACAGCCGGACTTTATGGCAGAGTTGGTGTCCACGGCGCGGATAGGGCGGAGCTTAGGTGTGCACTTGATACTAGCCACGCAAAAACCCACCGGCGTGGTAGACGACCAAATATGGAGTAACTCCAAGTTCAAGCTGGCGCTAAAAGTAGCGGACGAGTCCGACAGTAACGAGATATTGAAGACGCCGGACGCGGCGCGTATAACACAGCCGGGGCGGTCGTACCTGCAAGTGGGCAATAACGAGATATACGAGCTGTTTCAGTCTGCGTACAGCGGCGCGGCGTATAGCGAAAGCGTGGTGAAGCAGGGCTACGACAGCCGAGTGTACCTGATAAACCGGCTGGGGCAAGGCGAGCTATTAAACCAAGACCTAAGCGCGGTGGATGGCGATGCGGACAGCAAGCTAACGCAGTTGGATGTAACGGTGAACCATATAAATGAGCTGTATAGCAAAATGGGCGCAACGGTGGATGCATCGGCGAGCAGTTCGCCGCAAGGCGAACGTCCGGCCCCAGTAGACAGGCCGTGGCTACCACCTTTGGCCAAAAAAACAACATCGCCGCATATTGCCGGCGCGAGCCAAGATGTTTTTTTTGAAAAAAGCGATCCAGCCCAGGAAACAAGCCATAATCTCGCATCCAGCCTAAAGGCAAGCATAGGCATAGCCGACATCCCGGAACAGCAAGCGCAGGTGGAGTACAGTCACACCTTCACAGAAGACGGCAACCTAGCATTCTTTGGCGCAAGCGGGTTTGGCAAGAGCACATCGGTAATGAACGTGCTGTTGCAGCTGGCACGCCAAAACAGCCCGGGGATGGCTAACTACTTTGTGCTGGACTACGGCAACTCCGCACTGGCGCAGCTGCGCGGCCTGCCGCACACAGCGGACTACTTAACCATAGATGACGACGAGAAACTAAAAAAGCTGATTAAGCTGCTGACGGAGGAGCTAAAAAAGCGGAAGTCGCTGTTTGCGGCTGTTAATGCAACAAACTTCCGTATGTATAATGAGGTGGCCGCCGCCCGTCATTCCGGTGCCTCTGGTTTTGGGCTTGACCCAAAACTTGACCCGGAATCCCCAGCCCTCCCCGCCATCTTGCTGGTAATAGACAACTACGACGTAGTGAAGGAAATAGACCCGGAGCTGGAAGAATTCTTAGTAAAGCTAACGCGGGACGGCGTGGGCGTAGGCGTGTACACAGTAATCACAGCATCGCGGCTAAACGCGGTGCGGTACTCCGTCATAAACAACTTCAAAAACAAGATAGCGTACTTTATGTTCGACGCGTCGGAGGTAACGGCGATAGTGGGACGCAGTGCGTACAAGCTGCCGGAGGTACAGGGCCGTGCGTTGGTAAAGATGGCGGACGTGCATGTAATGCAGTGTTACCTGCCTGTGGAGTATGAGAGTGATGTGGAGTATGCTAAGAATATAGGGGCAGTAGTAGCGGAGATAGCGGAGCAGAATGCAGGAGCAAAGGCGGCCGGAGTGCGTATGGTGCCGGAGGTTGTAACGTATGAGGATTTGCTGCCGTATGTTAAGCCGGCGGAAGATAAACAGGCAGTAATAGGCTTTGATATGGAGAGTACGGAGCCTGCTTACTTGGATGTTAGTGGGGGGAATCGGTTGATTGTTGGCGCGGCCGCAACGGGTAAAACCAACATCTTGCGCATTATCGCAGCCCAATTCGCGGGGCATACCATATTCGTAGCCGATACAAACGCAGGCGATTTGCGAGACTTAGAAGACAAAGCAAACATAACCTATATGGAAAACGCCGAGCAGTTCAACGACTTCTATACCGCGCTAGAAACAGAAGTAGACACAAGAAAAGCAGCCCACAAAGAGTCCAACCTAAGGCTACGCGATTTTATGGCAACCCAGCCGCCCGCGCTGGTATTAATAGAAGATTGGGATTACTTTGCCACCAGCTACAGCAAACGCGCAATGGATATGGATGACCTAGTACCAGCCGCCATGGAATACGGTATATGCTTTATAGCCGCCACAACACCAGCTAAAATGCGCGGGTACGAAGGCTTGACAATAAAATTCAAAGGGGCAGGGCTGGGTATAATACTTGGCAACCCAAGTGAGCAAGCACTGTTGCAACAAGCCAAACCACGCAACATAAAACCGGTAGCAGACATCGGCTATATTTTCAAAAGTGGCGAAATAAGCCAAATCAAGATACCACTTATTCAGGAGGGATGTTACAATGGCAGAAATTAAAATCGATTACGGCGCAGTGTATATGAAAACCGCACAGCTAATGACAAAAATATATACAAGGCTGGGGCAATTGGAGGGCGAGTTTGCGCAAGTGGTAAACGCGCTGCAAATGATGGACGGCAGTACAAATGCGGCATCAGTAGAGCTGGTTAACCGCAAAAAAGCAAAGTACAAAGCCATGGGCGAAGTGATGT
>Ga0123355_10022115_pt1 | contig 10191 bp, 11 predicted proteins | sample TergutEmb28metaG_3_FD_89872 | JGI IMG/M metagenome (GOLD analysis project Ga0123355, IMG submission 89872) | Embiratermes neotenicus P1 segment gut microbial communities from Petit-Saut dam, French Guiana - Emb289 P1 | ecosystem: Host-associated > Arthropoda: Insects > Digestive system > Gut ... | reverse complement strand
CGTCCGCGTGACCGAGTTCACGTGCTCGCCGATCCGCACCAGCTCGTCAAGCTCGGCGCCCTGCTCGGCGGCGGCGCCGACCGCCTTGATCACGAAGAAATTGCCGGCAACCCCCCGGCGTCCAACCGTGTAGGTCGAGTCCTTCACCGCGACGTCGTCGTCGACGATGATCGTCGCGATCTTGACGTCCTCCGCCTCGGCGAGCTCGCGGCCCATATCGAACGACATCCGATCGCCTGTGTAATTGTTGATGATGTGGAGCACGCCCTTGTCGCTGGCCAGCAGCTTGGTCGTCTCATACACGTAGTCGGACGGGGGAGCGCTGAAGACGTCGCCGGGACAGGCGGCGTCGAGCATGCCCCGGCCGACGATCATCACGTGCGCCGGCTCGTGGCCCGAGCCCGATCCCTGGACGATCGAGACCTTGTCGTGCCGGGGTGCGTCGGCCCGCATGATCAGGTTGTACTCGGGCACGTAGCGGAGCCTGCCGGCGCTCGCGAGCTCCACCCCACGAAGCATCTCGGGCACGAACTGCTGGGGGTTGTTGACGAACTTCTTCACAGGTGCACCGACGCGTCCTGCCAGGCCCCGCTGACCGCCTCGAAGATGACCGCGACGCCGACCGCTCCGGCGTCGACCGAGTCCCGGCTGCGGTCGCCCGTGTAGGCGGCCCGGCCGCGCCTGGCGACCATCCCTCTGGTCGCCTCGGCGCCGGCGCGCGCGCTCGCCGCGGCCCGCTGCAGCGCGACGCCCAGATCGGAGCCGCCGAGGAGCGACTCCTCCAGCGCGTCGACCGCCGGCACGAGCGCCTCGAGCACGGTCTTGTCGCCGAGCTCGCAGTCGCCGCGTTGCTTGATCCCTTCGATCGCGGCGCGCAGCGCGCCGATCGCCTGAGCCGTATCCGGGTCGCCGACCCCCGCCAGCGACACGCCCGCCCGCAGGAACGCGGTGCCCCAGATCGGTCCGGAGGTTCCGCCGATCCGCTTGGTCAGGATCACCGCCGTCCGCTTCAGCAGGCCGCCGACGTCCTCGTACTCGAGGGTGTCCCAATCGGCGAGCACGATCTCGAAGCCGCGCGCGAGCGAGTACCCGAAATCCCCGTCGCCGACGACGGCGTCCAGCTCGGAGAAGTAGGTCTCGTTGTCGACCGCGGTCTGGGCGATCGTCCGCACCACCAGTTCCGCACGGCTCAGAGCGATATCACTCATGCGGCCTCCTTGTCACGAAGGGGTTGAGTTCTGCAAGCGTCGAGGTCGGCGAGGGATACCAGGTCCGTGGGGGCGATGGCGACGCGGTCGGCGAGCACCGCCGCCGGTACGCCCGGATCCCCGAGGCTCGACACGACCAGCGCCGCCTCGGTCATGTCCTCCTCCGCGGTGTAGCCCGACAGGGTGACGACGCACCGCAGTCCGGCCCGCGCGGCGGCCAGCAGCCCGTTGCGCGAGTCCTCGATCGCGACCGCGTCGCGGGGTCGCAGCCGGAGCCGCGCCAGCGCCAGCTCATAGATCGCCGGATCGGGCTTCTTCGCCGGGACGACGTCGCCGGCGAAGACCGCGAAGCGACTCGCCATCGCCGGCCCGACCGCGTGCTCGAGCACGGCGCGCACAGACTCCTCGGCCGACGTCGAGGCGACCGCCAGCACCCATCTGGCGGCGATCGCCTCGGCGGTGACGCGCGCCACGCCGGGTCGCGGCGGAAGCCGGCCCTCGGCGACGATTGCCATGTATCTGGCCGTCTTGCGCCGGTGCCAGTCGGCGATCAGCTCGCGCTGGCGCTCGGGGTCGGCCGGCAGCCGGTTCGCCGCCACGAACTCGGGCGTCAGCAGCGACGCCATCCGCTCCTTGCCGCCGCCGATACGCAGCATCGGGCCGTACTCCTCCTCCGACCATCTGACCGGCAGACCCACCGCTGCAAACGTCTCGTTGAACGCGACCCTGTGTCCGTCGCGCTCGGTGTCGGCCAGCACCCCGTCGCAGTCGAAGATCAGCGCCGGCATCGGGACGGGCCGCTACCTGCCCGCGGCGGTCAGCGCCCGCGCTTTTCCGGCGGAGCCGAAAATCGAGATGTGGTCGGTCGCAACCCGCTTGACCGCCTCGCGGACGTGGGCGAGCATCGACGGCGGGTCGTGCCTTCCCGGATTCGCGTCCAGGTACTCACGGTGGGCGTCGACGAACGCGATCTTCAGCGCCGTCGAGATGTTCACCTTCGCGCAACCCCGGGAGATCAGATCGCGAAACTGTTCTTCGCTCAGGCCTGTGCCGCCGTGCAGCACCATCGGGATCGGATGCACGGCAACCAGTTCGCTGACCCGTTCCGGCCGCAGCTCGGGCGCCCGGCGGTAGAGCCCGTGCGCGGTCCCGATCGCGGGGGCGAACGAGTACACGCCGGTCTGCTCGATGAACCTCGCGGATACCTCTACGGGATGGATCTCGCCGCCCTCGTCGGACCCGACGTCGTCCTCGACGCCGCGCACGGTCTCGATCTCGCCCTCGACGGCGGCGCCGTAGCCGTCCGCCTCGGCGACCACCTCGAGCGTCTGGCGGGTGTTCTCGGCGACATCCAGGCTGGAGCCGTCGAACAGGACCGAGTTCCAGCCGGCCCGCAGGCAGGTCGTGATCCACTCGCGGTCCGGGCAGTGGTCGAGGTGCAGCGACACGGGCACCGGCGCCGCGTCGGCCCGGGTCCGCCAGATGCCGTACAGCGTTCCGGCGCCGATCGCCTTGACCGTCTTCAGCGAGGTCTGCACGATCAACGGCGCCTCGAGCTCGGCCGCAGCGGCCAGCACAGCGTCCAGAGTGAGGTCATCGACGACGTTGATCGCCGCCACGCCATATCGCTCCGCGAAGGCCGAATCCAGGATCTGGCGGATGGGGACCACAGGCATACAGCCGTCTCCTCATAACGTACCGAACGCCTCCCCGCGAACGGCACTAATTCTTCTGCCTGAGAGACCCAGGCCACACCGCTTTCGCGACGCCGTAGAGTCTGTCGCCGTCGTGCCGCTGATCGACGAGACCACCGCCTTCGGAGAGCGCGCCGCGGGTCACCTGCGCGACGAGCCCGTCGTCTGGATGACGACCGTGACCCCGAACGGCAGGCCGATGCCGAGCCCGGTCTGGTTCCTGTGGGACGGCGAGGAGTCGGTGCTGATGTTCAGCCGGCCCACCAGTCCGCGGATCCGAAACCTCGATGCGAACCCCCGCGTATCGCTGAACTTCGGCGGCGACGGGAGCGGCGGCGACATCGTCGTGCTGTCGGGCGAGGCCACGATCGAGCGTGACGGGCCGGCTGCCGACGCCGTCCCCGGGTACGTCTCCAAATACGCGCGCTCGATCGAGCGCAACGGCTGGACTCCGGCGGAGATGGCGGCCGATTTCAGCGCGCCGATCCGGATTCGGCTGACCGGCCTCCGCGGCCACTAGCGGCCGCAGCGCGGCGGCCGCTCAGTTGCCGTCGGCGTCTGGCTCCGCGCCCGTCGCGGTGGTGACGCTGATCGCGTGCTCGATCCGGCCGTGGCCGTTTGAGGAGTAGTCGGCCTCGTCCTCGGGCGGCTCGGGCTCGTCGCCACCGGCGAGCCGCCGGTCCAGCTCGCCCAGCACGAATCCGAACAGCAGATGGCGCCAGACCCCCTGCAGCAGCGCCGGGCGGCTGCCGGACAGCGCCGGAAGCTCGGCTCGAGCGGGGTGCCACCGGTCGGTCACGGCGACGAGCGGCCACGTCGCGAAGTGCTGAGCCACCGCCACCGCCGGGCCTTTCAGGACCGGACGGATCGGAAGCCAGGGCGCGAGGTTGGCATACACGCCGCCGAACAGCGCGCCGCCCAGGAGATGGGCGGCGAGCCCGACCGAGTACCAGTGCTCGCCGCGCGTCAGGCCCCTGCCGAGGATCTCGACATCGTCGTAGCTGGACCCGAACACCTGCTTGTCGAGCGGCTGCTGTACCGCCCAGACGGCCGCCGCGACCGCGCCGGAAACGGCGCCTCGGAGCGTGCTTCTGGGGTCGAGCTCCAGGTCGAGGCTCAAGGGCCTCCAACTGTAACGCCAGGGCATCGGGTGGGTAAACCAGTGCGATGGATCAAGCAGCGCTGCATGACCGGGCACGGACCCGGGGCGTCAACCCGATCGTGTACTGGATCGTCCGCGCAATCCTGCAGTCGTTCTTCTTGATCTACCTGCGGTTGCGCCGGACCGGGCGCGAGCACATCCCTGCGCGCGGACCGGCGATCATCGCCGCCAACCACCGGAGCTTCTTCGACCCGTTCGTGCTCGGGACGATGTCGCGGGGGCCGATGTACTACGTCGCCAAGCGGGAGCTGTTCGAGTACCACCCGCTGCTGACCTGGATCCTGTCGGCGCTGGGCGCGTTCCCGGTCGATCGCGGCTCCGGTGACGCCGACACGATCCGCACCACCAAGGAGCTCCTGGCGCGCGGTGAGATCGTGTTGATCTTCCCGGAGGGTCACCGGATCCGGCCGGGCGGGCTCGGCCAGCCGCACCGAGGGGTCGGCCGGTTGGCGCTCGAGACCGGCGTGCCGGTGATACCGGTGGCGGTGATCGGGACCGAGGCGATCCGCCGTGGTTGGCGGATTCGCCCCCACCAGGTTCGGATCCGGGCCGGCGCGCCGATGCGCTTCCCGGTGATGCCGGAGGCCTCGCCGCAGGTCGCCGGGACCGCGACCAGAAGGGTCTGGCAGCGGGTCACGCTGCAGTGGGAGTGGCTCGGTGGAGCCGTCGACCACGACGAGCCCGCGGTCGAGGTCGCCTCCCACACCTCGCAGGCCGCGTAACCCGAAGTACGCTCATGTTGTGGGTACAGACACGCCGACTTCGAAGGCCGAGCTCGACAGGGCGTTCAGCGAGCTGTACAAGGCCCACCTTCGCGACGTGTACTCCTACAGCTTCTACAAGGTCGGCAACCACCACGATGCGGAGGACCTCACCGAGCAGACCTTCCTGCAGGCCTACCGTCACCTGGAGCGCGCGCTGCGCGAGTCCAACGGGCGCCCGCTGCGTCCGTGGCTCATCCGGATCGCTCACAACCTCGCCGCCAACTTCTACCGTGACCGTGCCCGCAAGCCGCAGTCCGCGATCGAGGACGCCGGCATGATCTCGGCGCTGCACACGACCGAGTCGCTGGTCGAGGGCCGGGAAGAGCTGAAGGCGATCCTCGACGGCGTTCAGCAACTCCCCGACGACCGTCGCGAGGCGCTGATCATGCGGTTCGCGCTGGGGATGGACAACCGGGAGATCGCGCGGGCGCTGGGGCGGACCGACGGCGCCACCAAGGTGCTGCTGCACCGGGCGATCCGGCAGCTCGAGGGGCTGATCGAGGACCAGGGCACGAACGGGAGCGCGCCGTGACCGCCAACGTCGAGGCGCTGCTGCGTGAGGCGCTTGCGCCGATCGAGCCCCCGGCGGCAATGACGACCGGGCTCGAGACGACGCTGGCGGGCTGGGCCGAGCTCGCCCAGGAGGAGCTCGAGAGCTGGGAGCTGGCGGCGATGCGCGACCCCCGCAACTGGGTCCGGCCCGCGGCCGCCGTCGCCGTCACCGCGACCGCGGGTACGGCACTGGTGTTGCTGCGCGTCCGCGCCCGCCAGCGCTCCAGGGTCAGCCAACCGAGCAACCTGCGCGAGCTCGCCGAGCGCACGATTCACGACATCGCTGAGGAAGCGCGCCGGGTCTTGCCCGACCTTTAGCGCTGAGCTCGCTTGCCGGTCTGCTACCGACACCCTTCGCGCGAGACGGGCGTCTCGTGCTCCTCCTGCGGACGTCCGATCTGCACCGATTGCATGACGCCGACGTCCGTCGGGATGCGCTGCCCCGAGTGCGCGCGGGAGCGCACCCGGGTCCGGCACCTGCCGCGGCGCCAGATCGGTGCCCCGATGAGCTGGAGCAACCCGATCCAGGAGTGGAGCGTCACCCAGTACCTGATCGCCATCAACTCCATCGTGTTCCTCGCCGAGGTCGCGACCGGGGTACCGCTGTTCAGCGGTACCTACAGCGGCTGGGTGTACGTCCACGGCGTTCTGTTCGGGCCGTTCATGAGCCACGGCGACCACGAGTACTGGCGGCTGCTGACGAGCGGCTTCCTGCACGCCAGCCTGATCCACATCGGGCTGAACATGCTGTCGCTGTGGTTCGTCGGCCGGGTCCTGGAGCCGGCGATCGGTTCACTCAACTTCGCCGCCATCTACTTCACGTCGCTACTGGCGGGGTCGTTCGGAGCCCTCGTCTTCCAGCCGCTGGTACCGACGCTGGGCGCCTCGACGGCGATCTTCGGCGTCTTCGGGGCGTTGATCGTCGTCGCCCACGCGCGCCGGATCTCGATCTGGCAGAGCGGCCTCGGGCCGATGCTGCTGCTGAACCTGGTGTTCACGCTGACCGTCGCTGGAATTTCTATCGGCGGCCACCTCGGCGGGCTGCTCGCGGGATTCATCACCGGCTGGCTGGTGGTCGAGTACGGAGAGCGGCGCAACCGCCAGTCGCTGGCGCTGGTGGGTTGCGCGCTGGTGGCGATTGTCAGCATCGTCGGCGCGCTCGCGGTCGCGGGCGGCACCGGGCTGACGCCAAACGGCTGGACCCTCTGACACGATTCCCCCCGGGCGCGCTGGCCGAATAATGCCCAGGGGGTGGGAACTATTCGGCCAGCAGCAGACGGCGGCTACAGGTCGACTATCAGCGCCTGACCGGATCCCGGAGGGATCCGGTCAGGGTGAAGCACACCCGCCAGCAGCTCCAGCCCGTCGACGATCCGCGGCCCGGGCCGTGAGAAGTACGCCGAACCGTCGACCGCGACGATCTGGCCGGCCCCGATCCGCCGGAGCTGCTCGCGGTGCATCTCCGCCTCCCGGTGGGCGATCTCGGCACTGAACCCGCATGGCATCGCAATTACCACGTCGGGCTCGGCGGCTGCGATCTCCTCCCAGGTGTGCTCCTCCGAGGGCTCGCCCGCAAATCCGATGACGTCGTCGCCGCCTGCGTATTCCACCAGCTGCGGAGTCCAATGTCCGGCGGTGTACGGCGGGTCGAGCCACTCGAGCGCCGCCACCCGGGGGCGCTTGGCGCCGCGAACCGCCAGCCTTACCCGGTCGATCCGCGCCGACGCCTCGCGGATCAGGTCGACCGCCTCGTCCCTGGTGTCGGTCACCTGCGCGAGCGTCCGGGCGTCGCCCAGCACCTCGCCGACCGTCCGCGGATCCAGCGAGATCACGATCGGCTGACTGTCGATCTCCTCGGCGATCGTTCTGACGTCGTCCTCGGAGACCGCGCAGACCTTGCACAGCGCCTGGGTCACGATCAGGTCAGGCTGCAGCTCGTGCAGCAGCTCGGTGTCGAGGTCGTAGAGAGCCTCCCCGGCCAGTGACCGCTGCTTGACCTCGGCGTCGATCTGCGCAGCGGTCAGGCCCTCGGGCAGCGTGCTTCGCGTGATCCGCGGCAGCTGCAGAGCCTCGGGCGGGTAGTCGCACTCGTGGGTGACGGCGATAAGGTCGTCCCCGACTCCGAGGGCGAACAGCATCTCGGTTGCCGACGGTACGAGGCTGACGATCTGCATGGGAGAAACGATATGACAGCACCGCTCCTGTCCGACGAGGAGATCGCCGCCCGGCTCAGGGACTCCGCCTGGGTACGGCACGGCGACGAGATCGTCCGCGACCTGAAGGTCGACAGCTTCGCCGACGCGATCGCGCTGGTGAACCGCGTCGCCGAGGTCGCCGAGCAGCGCAACCACCATCCCGACATCCTGGTCCACGGCTGGAACCGCGTGAGGCTGTCGTTGACCAACCACGCGGCGGGCGGCCTGACCGGGGTGGACTTCGAGATGGCAGAGCAGTTCGACGGGCTCGTCTAGCGAGCCTGCCTAAAGCGTTCACGAGGAGTTCACACCCGGCCAACAGGTCGATCACAAGCGCGCCAGCGGCCCGCTCATAGGCTCGCGCCGACTAGTCGGTCCAGCACACCCATAAGGAGAGACCGAACGATGCGAATCACGCACGCATTGGGACGCGTGGCGGGCCTCGCGCTGCTGCTCGGAGGGATCGCCGCGATCCCCGCCGGCTCGGCGATGGCCGCTTCCCGCAGTTCCGGCTCGAGCTGTCAGCTCGGCCCGCAGGGCAGGATCAAGCACGTGATCATCCTGCAGTTCGACAACGTGCATCTCAACCGGGACAACCCGAATGTCCCGTCCGACATCGAGCAGATACCGGCGCTCGACAACTTCATGAAGCGGCAGGGCACGCTCCTGTCCAACGACCACACCGTCCTGATCTCGCACACGACCGACGGCATCACGTCGACCGAGACGGGCCTGTACCCCGGCAACGAGGGACTCGGTGTGTCCAACTCGTTCGAGTACTACGTACCGACGGGATCCGGCACCGCGAACGCCTCGGCGTTCACATACTGGACCGACCCGGTCAGCTCGCGTGACGCCAACTTCCAGATGATCGACCAGAGCGGACAGAACACGCCGGCGCCGTGGGTTCCGTTCACCCGCGCCGGATGCGACTTCGGCGCGATCGGCGCCGCCAACATGGAGTTCGAGAACGACCTCAGCGACGTCTCCAACGTCTACGGGGCGAACTCGCCGCAGGCGCAGCTGGGCAACTGGTCCTTCAACGACGCCTTCCCGAACTCCGCCCAGGGGTCGAACCTCGGCACAACCGACTTCGAGGGTCTGGCGATCCACTGCTCGCTGGCCGACAGCGGACCCAGCGGCCGGTGCTCGGCCGCCGACGGCGGGGTCGCCGACTCGCTCCCGGACGAGCCGGGGGGCTACCTTGGCTTCAACGGGCTGTTCGGGGCGCTGGCGGTCAACCCCGCCCTCACCGGCAAGCCGGATCAGCCGCTGCCGGCCGCCGTCGCGGCGAGCTTCGCGCAGCAGGTCAGCCAGCCGGTGCCCGCCGGAAACTGGTGGGCGCCGCCCGTCTACGACGTATTCGCGCCAAACGCGAACAACGCCGGCCCCGACGCGGCGCCCGACCCGGGCGACGTCGGCGCCGAGGACTCGCCGCCGCCGAGCACGTTCGTGCCCGGTAAGACCGACACCACGCAGATCCTCGACTCGACCGAAACCCCCGGCTTCCCGGGCTTCGACGGGATGGAGGCCAACAACGCCCTCGGCTACACCGCGGCCGCACAGGAAGCCGGGATCCCGGTGACCTACACGTACCTGTCGGACGTCCACGACGACCAGTACAACGCCAACCAGGGTGACGCGTTCGGCCCAGGGGAGGCCGGGTACGAGGCGCAGCTGCGCGAGTACAACGCCGCCTTCACGGCGTTCTTCGCCCGGCTCGCACACGACGGCATCAACAGCTCCAACACGATGTTCGTGGTGACCGTGGACGAGGGTGACCACTTCGACGGCGGAGCACCGCTGAACCCCGGCTGCGACGGCGTCAACGTACCCTGTCAGTACGGCGCTCCCGGGAGCTCGAGCCGCAACGTCGGCGAGATCGACACGAACCTGCCGCAGCTGATCAGCTCGACCACGGGAGACACGACGCACTTCGGCTTCGACTTCGACGACGCCCCGGCGATCCTGGTGCCGAACCAGACCGACCCGTCGGCGCCGCCTCCGGGTCCGGATTCGAGCACCGTCCGCAACCTCGAGCACGAGATCGGCGCGGCGACCGAGTTCAACCCGATCACCGGCACGACCGTCCCGATCACGGTCAAGCTGGCGGACGAGACGGAGGAGCAGATCCTCCACATGCTCAATGCCGACCCGAGGCGGACGCCGGCGTTCACGCTGTTCGGAGACCCGTCGTTCTTCTTCCAGACCTCGTGCGACCAGCCCTCCACGACCCCGGGCTGTCCGGCGCAGGGCCAGGGGTTCGCCTGGAACCACGGCGATATCCAGCCGGAGATCGCCAGCACCTGGCAGGGCTGGGTTGGACCCGGGATCAAGTCTCTCGGTGAGACCGGGGCGGTCTGGACCGACCACACCGATCTCAGGCCGACGCTGCTCGCGCTGCTCGGTCTGCACGACGACTACGCCGATGACGGCGCCGCGATCGCGCAGATCGTCAGGCCCTCGGCGCTGCCGTGGTCGATCCGGGTCGCCCGCCGACCATACGAGCAGCTCGAGGCCGCGCTGAAGCAGGTCGACGCACCGTTCGGTCAGTTCGGGATGAACACCCTCGATGCCGATTCGAACGCTGTCGAGTCGACCAGCGCGAACGACGCG
>Ga0123355_10022114_pt1 | contig 10191 bp, 6 predicted proteins | sample TergutEmb28metaG_3_FD_89872 | JGI IMG/M metagenome (GOLD analysis project Ga0123355, IMG submission 89872) | Embiratermes neotenicus P1 segment gut microbial communities from Petit-Saut dam, French Guiana - Emb289 P1 | ecosystem: Host-associated > Arthropoda: Insects > Digestive system > Gut ... | reverse complement strand
TTCGGAGTCGGGTATTTCCGGAAGAAAGTTTCGGGCCACGGATACAGGATTGACCAAACGGTTTTCGCCCCCTTCGGCGATGATCCGGTGCTGGTCTCGCAGGTAACAATCGCCAATGCCGGGTCGGCGGAGGCGAACCTGCGGTGGATCGAGTACTGGGGATGCCAGGTGTATCAGTTCTCGTTCCGGGCGTTTTTTGCAATGTTTGCCGGCAAGAGCATGCATGAGACCCGGCGCGACTTTGGAGCTCGCTTCGCGCATCACTTCCGCAAGTTGGACGCGGACGCCGGCCTGCTGGAGACGAAAGAGTTTCTCGGACGCGATCCGGCAGAGGAGCAGCGGTTTCAGGGGATGATTTCACATCTCGGCAACAATCCAAATGCCTTTCTGACCGCTCCTGACAAGCATGCTCCGAACGACGCGAGTTTTGAAGATCTCAATCCTCCGGGGACGTTTCTGGTGTCGTTGGATGCCGCAGCCAGCGCAATGACCACCAATGCCAGGGGATTTTTCGGGGCGAGTGGAGTCGAGCGTCCAGCGGGAATTCCGAGCGGACTGGATGGTGACCTTTCACAGACGGGGCCGGAAAGCGGGTTGCTGGTGGAGCGGAAGATTGCGCTCAGGCCCGGACAGCAACGGACGCTGACGTTTCTCTACGGCTATCTTCCGTCGGGGTTCGACGTCGAGTCCCTGGTGGTGAAATATCGGCAGAACGCCCCGAATGCATGGCGGGAGTCGAGCGAGCAATGGAAAGCACACGGGCTGCGCTTCAGCACGCCCGAGGAAGCGTGGGTCGAGCGCGAGGTCACGTGGAACCACTACTACCTGCGCAGCGGCTTCACCTATGACGACTACTTCACCAGTCACATCGTTTCGCAGGCCCAGATTTATCAGTACGTGATGGGATTTCAGGGTGCGGCGCGCGATCCCCTGCAGCACTCCATGCCGTTCATCTTCAGCGATCCGGAGCTGGCGAAGGAGGTGCTGCGCTACACCCTGAGCGAAGTCCGTCCGGATGGATCGATCCCCTACGGGGTGGTCGGACACGGCATGCCGATGCCCACGAGCAGCGACAATTCGAGCGACATGCCCATGTGGCTGATCTGGGCGGCAAGCGAGTATGTGCTGGCTACGCGCGATCTCAAATTCCTGGATTGGGATGTGCCCACCCGATTCGGAGACAGCCCGGGGCGCGAGTCAGTGCGCAACCTGCTGGCGCGCTGCTACCGGCGTTTGACCAGCGATGTAAAGACCGGAGAGCACGGGCTGATGCGCATGTTGCAGGACGATTGGAACGACGCGCTGGTAAACGCCTGGAGCACGCTCGCGGAGAACAAAGAAGTGGTGGAGAAGGGCGAGAGCGTGCTGAATTCCGCGATGGCGGCGTATGTGTTCGACCACTACGCACGGATGTTGACGTACTCCGGCGCGCCGGAGGATGTTACCTCAGCCATTCGGCGGACGGCGGATCAGCATTCTAAGGCCGTGGCCGAACAGTGGACGGGGAGGTGGTTTCGGCGGGCATGGCTGGGACCGACGGAGGGATGGCTGGGCGAGAAGTGCATGTGGATCGAGCCGCAGCCGTGGGCGCTGATCTCGGGAATCACGAACCCAGATCAGACGCGCACGCTGGTCGACAGTATCGACCGCGAACTCCGAAAACCCTCGCCGATCGGGGCGATTCAACTCACGGCGGGACCGGATCAGGTGCAGAAGGGGACGTGGCATATGGAGCCGGGCACGTCGGTGAATGGCGGCGTCTGGCCGTCGCTGAATCAGACACTGATCTGGGCGCTGGCCCGCATCGATGGCGCGATGGCGTGGGATGAGTGGAAGAAGAATTCGTTTGCGCGGCATGCGGAGCTGTATCCGGAAATCTGGTACGGAACCTGGAGCGGGCCGGATGTGCTGAACTCGGCGCTGAGCCAGCAGCCGGGTAAGACGACCGGAGGGCAACCGTTCGGTTGGACGGATTTTCCAGTCCTGAATATGCACTCGCATGCCTGTCCGCTGTATGCGCTGACCAAGTTGATCGGAGCCACGTTTACGCCCTCGGGTGTGCATCTTGACCCGAAAGTTCCCCTGGCTTCTTTTCGTTTTGAATCGCCGTTGCTCGGGCTGATCAAATCCGATCAGGGGTATGAGGGCTGGTATAACCCCTCGTCCGAGGGTACCTACGACATTCGTCTTAAACTTCCGCCTGAGGAAGCGAACAAATACTCGCGGGTCGAGGGCGGTGGGGAAGTAACCGCACGCCCCGCGGAAGGCGAGTTCGAGGTGCGCGGGAAAGGGGGCGGGGGAACCCCGTTACGGTGGTCGGTCGCTCGCGGCTGACAAACATCGAGCGCCCCGGTCCTCCTCCCGGCAGTCCTTGTTCTCGTCAAACAAACGCGCCTGTTCCCGCGAGCAGTCAGGACCCTGACCCCTCAAACCTGGGCGTGAAGTGCAGGACAGGGCACCTGCGTGGTGGTGGTTGGCCTCAGAGCAGCCAAATTCTTCTGAGCAGGGAAGTCAAAGGCTGCACCCCTGCCGCACAAAACCCGACCACCCCGGGATTTGCCAGTCTCCGTGTCCTGTGCCCCCTGTGGTAGATTCGTGCTTGTCCCATGCCTTTTTCTGAGTTTCACGGAAATTCCGGCGTCGTCGATCAGCTGCGCGACATGCTGGCGCGGAATCATTTGCCGCATGCTGTCGTGCTGGCTGGCGGACGGGGCTCGGGGAAGTACACGCTGGCGCTGATGCTGGCGCAGGCTCTGAATTGCCTCAACCCTGCTTCGACCGGGGGGCTGCCTGATTTTTGCGGCACCTGCGCCAATTGCACGCGCATTGCCCAGGCTCGCGATCTCGATGCTCGCTTTGCCGAGGCGGTGGAGGCCCGGGAGAATCTGCGCGAGACCGACAAGAAAGAGACGCGGATATTTGTGCAGACGCATCCCGATGTGCTGGTGATTCCGCCGGATCCACCGCAGATGATGATCAAAGTGGATCAGGTGCGACGGGTGATCGAGACAATTTATTTCCGGCCGGCGGAAGGAAAAGAAAAGATCTACATTTTTACCGATTCGGCGTTTATCAAGGAGGCGGCGAATTCGTTGCTGAAGGTGCTCGAGGAGCCTCCCGAGTTCGCGACGATTTTTCTGCTGACGGAAAATCCGGGTGAGTTGCTGCCCACGATCCGGTCGCGCTCGATGGTGTTTACGCTCGCAGGGCTGACGGCGGAGGAGATTGAGCGGGACCTGGCGGAGCATCGCCGGGAGTGGAAGCCGGCCGAGCGGACACTGGTGGCGCGTTTGTCGGAGGGGGCGTTGGGGCGGGCTCGTGGCTTCGACGTTGCCGCCTACACAGCGGCACGCGCTCACGCTCTGGCGATTTTGAAATTGGCTCTGATCGGCGGGGAACATGGGGAGTTGTTCCGGATTACCGAGTCGTATCGTCCGGGGGCCGAGGGGCGCGAAAAGACCGAGGCGCTGATCCGGACGCTCTATTCGCTCCTCTACGATCTGGTCGCGATGGACTCGGGGGCGCCCGAGTTGATTCGGAATACCGACATCGCGATCGAGCTTAAGAAGCTGGCGGAAGCGGCAAATTTTGAATGGATTACTGCGGCTGCCTATCGCTTAGCAGAAGTGGAGCGCGGGATGCGGCTCAACCTGCTGCGATCGTTGTCGCTGGATGCGCTTGCAGTGGGGCTGGAGAATTGACACTCCCCACGCCTGAAGGCGGGGGATACTTGCTTCAACCCTTTCATCCCGGGCCTTCGGTCCGCGAAAGCCCCTGAAGAACCACGCCTGACCAACCACGTCTCCCGTAGGAGTTTCAGGGTGAGAGGGTGACCGGTGCTTTTCCTAAGCCGATGCGGCTGAACGGGCGTCGCTGGGCAGGGATCGCAGGGTCATTGCAAAATTCGAAATAGTGAGAAACGCGGACAGGCCAGAGAAGTAACCATGGGAGCAGTTACTTGCGACCGGTCCCGGCGCCACTGTCAAGGCAATCTAATTTCTCCGGTTATTCAATGGGTTAGCGGAAATTACTTCGCTGGTTCTACTTCCTTCGGAGAGATTGCCCAGCACTTCTGGCCGCGCCTATAATCAACCTGCTCTGGCAGTACGATTCTCCGTCAGGTTCCGGGCAGCACGTCGGGAAGGCGAAATTTGTTCGGAGTGGTTTTCTCAGTCTTCCGGCGAATTTTTGGCGAAGGGAAACGCCCGGATCATGCGAACGCTCTTACGAAACGCATTCATGCTGACGGCTTTATCGGCACTCGCGACCCCTCTCCCTCTCAACCGAACCTACCTCTGGGCTGAAGAAGGCGACGGCAATTCCCGTGGGATTGCGGCCACCGAAGAACACGGCCGGACCAGCTGCGTGAACGAAGACGGTCCGGTGAAGGTCAAGGCGGCGCCAGCTCCGCAACAAAAGCCGTCCACCTTGGTTTATTGGAGTAGCAAGGAAAATCGCTCGAAGCCGGTGCGTTCGGCGAACCCGGAGTCGATGCCAGCAGCGCGGTCGGCTGCCGCTGAGGTGCGCCAGCATTACGGGCACGACTCCGTGCGATCGGCCAATGCCAGGATTGTTGCCGCGAAGGTCCGGGCACCAGACTTCGCAGGATGAGATCGGTCAGTCGATTGTGGTGGCGGCGCGGCACAATCCGGATCCGAACCTGGTGCGCGCGGTCATCAAGGTGAGTCGAATTTCAACTCGAATACCGTTTCGAGCAAGGGTGCAATGGGGCTGATGCAGCTTATGCCGCAGACTGCGCGCGAGTTAAGGGTGAAGAACGCGTTCAATCCGGAGCCGAATGGAGATGCCGGCGTACCCCATCTCAGGTATCTGCTTGAGAACTACAACGGCGCGGTGAACTTGACCCTGGCCGCTTACAACGCCGGCGAGGGGCCGGGAGTGCCGCACTGCCCGGAAACCTGGAATTACGGCAAGCGGATTACGAACCTTTACTACCGGGGATATGATCTAACAAGCTCGGGCACCTCGAAAGATCCTGTGCGGGTTCAACGAGATGCGCGGGGAGTGTTTTACATCAGCAACACGGATTCGGTTGGGAGCATCTGTTTCAAAAGCTAAGTGAACGAAATATCCCCACCCCAGCCAGCAAAAGGCCCCCGGGCTCGGATGGGGTACCCGCACCCCGAAGTCGTATTTGATGTCTCTCAGGTATTTTAGGCAGTTCAACTACAACGGCGGATCTCGACAGTTACGGATCGGCGAACGTGAAAGCTACATGGAGCCAGCGTGGTTTCGGATGGGGAGCGCTGCTGTTGCTGGTAGTGCTGCCCGGGTTGCCGGCGCACGCCCGTTCTCATCACGGTGAAGCCTGGGCCCGGGACCGCTACACCGCCGCCGACCGCATGCGCGAGGCGCTGAACGGACGTCCTCCGGCCGAGCGCACGCGGCGTGACTACCAGCGCGTAATCAACGCCTACCGCTACATCTATTTCGGGGCTCCGACGTCCACCAAGGCCGATCCCAGTGCGCTTGCCGCGGCTGAAATATTGGTGGAAATGGGGCGGCGGTTTGACGATGACAAGATCCTGAATGAGGCGATCGCGCAATACAAGTTTTTGCGCAAGGAGTATCCGGGCAGCAAGTACCGGGCCGATGCGCTGTTTACGATTGGCGAGATCTACAAGGATGATCTGAACGATGCTGAGTCGGCGCGTGACACGTTCCAGGAGTTTCTGAAGCGCTATGGGCGTAACCGTCTAGCCGAGGATGCGCAGCAGGCCATTATCGAAATCGACCGCGAGGCAGCGGCGGCGAAAATGGCCGAGGGGAAAAAGCCGGGGAAGCAAATTGCGAACCCTTCGGCAGCGAAGGCTCCGGAGGCGAACCCGCCCAAAGCTTCCGACCCGAGTAAGGATGCGCAATACTCGCAGGCTCAGGCGGAAGACGGCGACATTCACGCCGACTCCGCGGCAGCCGATTCGTCCGACATCCATGGCAAGCGATTGCCGCGGGTGACTGCGATCCGGCACTGGTCGACACCGGACTACACACGGGTTGCGATTGACCTTGAGGGCGAAGTGAAGTTTGGGTCGCAGCGGATTTCCAATCCGGACCGAATCTTCTTTGATCTGCGCGATACGAAGCTGGCTTCGACGCTGGTGGGGAAGAGCTTCGACGTCGATGACGGGTTCCTGAAGAAGATCCGGGTGGCGCAGTTCCAGCCGGGACGGACGCGCGTGGTGCTCGAAGTCGACAGCTTGTCGACGTATGAGGCGTTTCTGCTGCCGGATCCTTACCGGCTGATCATCGACATTCACGGCAAGGACGACAAGGTCTCGCACGCCAAGCTGACAAAGGAAGAAGCGGCGGCCCTGGCCGATGTTGAGGCGCCTCCCCAGGTGGAAGCGAACGCGCACGTGTCCAAGCCGGAAGTGAAGGCCGACATGAAGGCGTTGGCCGGGAAGTCGGTCAGCAAGAAAGAACAGATTCACGACCAGCCGGCCGGCGAGACCGAGGATGAGTCTCGAGGTTCGGCTGTGTCCGCCGATGCGCCGCAGACCATTGTCACCGAAACCAGAGTTGGCGGGAAGATGATCAAGAAAGTCATTGTGGATAATGGCGATGGGGATGAGAGCCCGGCGGAATCGGTCAAGGCCGACGATTCACCCCATCGGCATCCATCGAGGCCTGCCGCGCACAACAGCGAGCCGGTTCCAGACGATGATACCCTCGCCGACGCGAAGGCTTCGAGCGGGGTGGCGCCTGTAAACCACGCCGGGGAGAAATCCGCTTCTCGGTTAAACACCCGCAAGGCTGATCTTGGCATTCACGAGGCGAAGCCAAATGCCAGCGGGGACCGGTCTCTGATTCGTGCGCTGGGGCTCAAGATCGGAAAGATTGTCATCGATCCCGGGCACGGCGGGCACGACACCGGAACGATTGGTCCGAACGGTCTCGAGGAGAAGGATCTGGTGCTGGATGTGGGGCGGCGGCTGGGCAGGATGCTGGAGACTCGCCTGGGCGCCGAGGTTGTTTATACGCGCAAAGACGACACTTTCATTCCGCTCGAGACGCGAACCGCAATCGCCAACCAACAGCGCGCCGACCTGTTCATTTCGATTCATGCCAACTCGAGCCAGGATCCCGAGGCCCGCGGCGTGGAAACTTACTATCTGAATTTCACTTCTTCGCCGGACGCGCTGGAAGTGGCGGCGCGCGAGAATGCGGTGTCGGAGAAGTCGATTTACGAGCTGCAGGATCTGGTGAAGAAGATCGCCTTAAAAGAGAAAATTGAAGAGTCGCGCGAGTTCGCCGGCAATGTACAGGAGTCGCTGCACAGCGGGCTGGCGGCGAAGAATCCGGGAATTCGGAACCGAGGCGTGAAGAAGGCGCCGTTTATCGTGCTCATCGGCGCCAATATGCCTTCGATTCTGGCCGAGATTTCTTTTGTCTCCAATCCTGGGGACGAGCGCCGGCTGGAGACCAGCGAGTACCGCCAGAAGATTGCGGAGTCGCTTTATCGCGGAATTGCGAACTATGCCAGTGGGCTGAGCGGCGTCAAGCTGGCGAGCAAGATGGATAAGGCGGCGCGACAGTAGACTGGCGGGGCTGCCGCTACCAAGGGTCGCGCTCAATCTTCTCCCTGAACTGATTCGAAAAGACTTAGCTGCCTTTCATGCTCATTGGGGACGAAGTTCGGCGAAGTCCGCCAGCCAGCGGCTCGACAGAAATCGGTGGTTATAGGGTAAACCAGAAGTCTGAGGTGTCGTCAGAAGCGTCGTCCCGGGCACGACTTGTGCCCGGTTGTCCCCCCGGGCGCTGATGGGGCTCGGGGCCTGGCGAATGCCACGAGTCAGCTCCGGTCCGGCTCTCCCGCCCGATGGCTATCCATTGTTCAGCAAGGCAGTTAGAGCCGAAGACCGAGGTCCGTCGCCACGGGTGCGATGTCGGACCGCGGGAGAAACCTTTCGATGCAGGTTGTGGTCTAATTAAGATAGCGGGTCGTGGCCTGCCTTTTACTCATGAGATTCTTTCGCCTTCTCGTCGTTTTCGGTTTGCTTGGATGCTTCGCCAATCGAGGGTTTGCAGCGACACCGCCTGCAAACCCAACGCCCACCATTCTTCCACCACAATTTGAAGGCTGGCAGATGCAGGGCAAGCCGCAAACCAGCACCGATCCGGGGGTGGCCGATCCTACGAACGCGGTGGTGCTGAAGGAGTATGGCTTCAGTGATATCGAGTCGGCGACTTACGGTCGCGACGACGGCCGCACGTTGAAGGTTCGTGCCGCCCGCTTTGCCGACGCTTCGGGAGCATTTGGGGCCTACACCTTCTATCTCCAGCCGGAAATGAGGAAGGAGGAAATCGGGGATCAGGGAGCGTCGCTCGGGAATCGAGTCCTTTTCTATCGCGGTCACATTCTGATTGACGCGCAGTTCAGCAAAGAGTCGCCAATGTCGGGAGACCAGTTGCGGGCATTGAGCGCGAGCCTGCCGCGTCCGGGGGGAAGTGCCGGCCATCTGCCAACGTTCATCGAGTTCATGCCGCAGCGCGACTATATTGCGAATACGCAGAAATACGTCATGGGTCCGGTTGCGCTGGAAACACTCGCACTGCCGATCTCGACCGATCTGGTCGATTTCGACGCCAGTTCTGAAGTCACCCTTGGTCGTTACAGTACCTCGAGCGGCGAAGCGACTTTGACTCTGATTTACTATCCCACCCCGCAACTCGCAGCCGAACACTTGCGCCGCATTAACGCGGCTCACCAGCTCCCTGCGCCTCAAACGGGGGAACTGACGATTGCGTGCTCGCGTGATTTTTGCGCCAAGCGCACCGGGCCGATCGTGGCCATCGCCAGCGGAGGCATCTCGGAGAGTGACGCGAGGTCGCTGCTGGGGATGGTGACCTACGAAGCCAACGTTACCTGGAATACGCCCACCACGAACCCCCAAGTTCACGACCTCTACATGCTGATTCTGAACATCGTGATTCTCTGCGCGATTCTTGCGGTGCTCGCCATCATTGCCGGCGTCGCGTTCGGAGGATTTCGCATCCTGATGAAGCGACTCTATCCCGACAAGGTCTTTGATCGCCCCGAGCAGATGGAATTCATCTCCTTGCACCTCACCGAGACCGTAGTGCAGGGAGCGGCGCGGGAGGCATCGGATGGGCCTCCCGGAGTGCCCCAAAATCCCTCCTGAGCCATTTAAGTGCCTCAAAAAGATTGGCTTACGACCGTTCTGCGGCCGTTTTGTCTCAAACGGGCACATTGGGGGAGAATGTTTACGGATTTAGTAAATTACTGAAAACAAAGGCATTTATTTCGCAAAAATCGCTTGACACCCCCGTTTTTGGGCTCATAAGATTTCGGCAGAAAGTTTTGACGGATTCTAAGCCTCCGTTGGAACTATTCTCCCTTGAAGAGAAGGCCGTCCAGTTGCCGGGCGGCCTTTTCGTTTGTGTGCAACGGTTGCCACGAGCGGGTTCACTGGACGGTTGCCACGAGCGGGTTCACTGGCAAGGGAACGGTTGCTGATTTTTTTTCGTATCATTTGTTGTGAGCGGTGTTGCGGGATCGGGTGAACTTCGGAGTCCTGGGGGAGGCACGATGTTCTGCGATGGATGTGGCGCTGCCGTACAACCTGGACAAGCATTTTGCAGCCGGTGCGGCAAACAGATCATTGGTCCCGTTTCGCCTGTATATCCGATTCCGGGCCGCGTGAAACAGCACGTGCACCTGCTGGGAATTCTGTGGTACGCGATTTCCGCGCTGAACGCGGTGGGAGGCCTGATTCTTCTGGTCGTCAGCAACACGCTGATTCCGCATCTACACCAAATGGGAGCGCCGCAGGAGACGCCCACGAGTTTCCTGAGTACCCTCCTCGGCATTGTTGGAGTGATCGTTCTGGCCAAGGCGGCATTCGGTTTCCTTGCGGGCTGGGGACTGACGCAGGGGGAAGGCTGGGCGCGCGTCCTGGCGCTGGTACTGGCGTTCCTTGCGCTCTTCAACATTCCATTCGGCACCGCCATCGGCGTGTACACGCTATGGGTGTTGTTGCCGGGTCAGTCGCAACACGAATATGACGAGATAGTCAGATCGCGCGCCGCCTGACCGGTGCCCGCTTGGGGTCCACTCATGCCGAGGCAGTGGCCCCGGTGATGATGTGGCGGAGAGAGACTGTGCAGTCGAACTGAATTGCTGAAAGATCGGCTTTGTGCGGAATTGCC
>Ga0123355_10022113_pt1 | contig 10191 bp, 9 predicted proteins | sample TergutEmb28metaG_3_FD_89872 | JGI IMG/M metagenome (GOLD analysis project Ga0123355, IMG submission 89872) | Embiratermes neotenicus P1 segment gut microbial communities from Petit-Saut dam, French Guiana - Emb289 P1 | ecosystem: Host-associated > Arthropoda: Insects > Digestive system > Gut ... | reverse complement strand
TTATCCGTTATGTCTACCATGTAGTGCTCTACTGGCACACATGTCCCTTCAACATTAAACTCTCGCATAAGCTCACCTTCTTAGTTTGAAATCATCACTACTTTTATTTTATCACATTAGGAGTAAAAAAACGAGAAGTGGTGGGTCATTGTTACTGCTCAAGTTTTTGACTTGCTTTAACCATTTACGATACCATACATTTTTGACCCATTTTCAGTCGTAATTCTACAAACCTCTTCATAGGTCAGCCCTTTTAGCTCCGCAATCTTCTCAGCTACATAAGAAATGTAAGCTGGTTCATTACGCTTCCCCCGATAAGGGGCAGGTGTTAAATACGGAGCGTCGGTTTCAATTACTAATCTGTCAATTGGGACAGCTTTAGCTACTGCATGCACGCTATGGGCATTTTTAAACGTTACAGGACCATTTAAACCGATATAGAACCCTAAGGTCAAAAACTTGTGCATCATCTCCACATCGCCACTATAGCAGTGTAGGACGCCACTTAACCCATGACCCTCATCACGAAGTATTTCATAGGTATCATTTACAGAATCGCGCATATGAACGACAATCGGCAGGTTCATCTCTTTTGCAATCTCAAGTTGCTTTTTAAATACTTCATGCTGGATATCATTAAATGATGTATCGTGATAATAATCAAGACCACACTCACCAAGTGCAACAACTTTCGGGTGTTTTAATTGCTTACGTAACACGGTCCAGCTATTTTTAGTTGCACGCTTTGCATCACTTGGATGAATACCCACTACCGCATAGATAGATTCATAGTTTTCAGCTAAGTTAATTGCTAAAGTATTTGACGGTGCATCAAAACCGATAACAGCCATTTTAGTGACTCCCACTTCTAGTGCACGCTGTATTACATCTTCTAAATCATTCTTGTACATCCTACTATTGAGGTGTACGTGTGTATCGAATAGCATCTTCTGATTCTCCTTTACTACTTTACAATCGACCCATTTGGCAAATCGTCAATTAGCTCTGGCAGTGATAACTTTCCATCTGCTAGTGCCGCAAGTACCATTCCTTCAGATCGTTCACCACGTAGTTTAACTGGCTTTAAATTAGTCACTACAATTATTTTTTTTCCGACTAGTTGTTCAGGTGTGTAATGCTCTGCAACACCCGATACAATTTGACGTGTTTCACTTCCTAAATCAACCTGTAAAACCAATAAACGATCTGCTTTCGGATGTTGTTTACATTCTTTAATCTGACCAATTTTAAGCTGAACTTTCATAAAATCTTCAATACTTATTTCTGGAATATGCTGAACTTCCTCAACTTCTTTCTTTTTAACTTCCGCTACAGGCTTCACCGACCCGTTCATTTGTTCTTTAATATAAGCAACTTCTACATCAATCTCAAGCCTTGGGAAAATAGGTGTCCCCTTCTTCGCAACTTTCGATCCTATTGGCAACATTTCATATTTCTTCAAACTATCCCACGTTTTTAAATCTTCTTGAATTATTCCTAGTTGAGCAAAAATTTGCGGTGTTGTTTGTGGCATAAATGGTGCAATTAAAATTCCAATTTGACGCAAGCTTTCTACTAAATGCGTCATGACGGATGCTAATCTTTCCCTGCTAGCGTTATCTTTTGCTAATACCCATGGCTCCGTTTCATCAATATACTTATTCGTACGTGAAATCAATGCCCAGGTGTCGGATAGAATATTACTAAATTGCATGTTTTCAAAATTCGTTTCCACTTTTTCGACCGTTTGCGCAATGAAATCTTCTAATTCACCATCGAATTCAGTAACCCGCCCTTCGTATACAGGAATAATACCATCAAAATACTTATTAACCATAGAAACCGTGCGATTTAATAAGTTTCCTAAATCATTGGCTAAATCGAAGTTAACACGTTCGACAAATGATTCTGGTGAAAAGACACCATCTTGACCAAAAGGTAATTCACGTAGTAAAAAATAACGTAATGCGTCTAACCCATAGCGGTCAATTAACATTTCAGGATAAATAACATTCCCTTTAGATTTCGACATTTTCCCATCTTTCATCATAATAAAACCATGGGCAAAGACTTTTTTTGGTAATGGCAAATCTAACGCCATCAGGAAAATCGGCCAGTAAATAGTATGAAAGCGAACAATTTCTTTTCCAATTAACTGTACATCTGCAGGCCAGTATCTGTTGAATAGTTCTTCGTTGTCAGAGCCATAGCCTAGCGCAGTAATATAGTTTGTCAAAGCATCTACCCAAACATAAATCACATGATTGGGATCATTTGGTACTTTAACACCCCAATCAAACGTCATGCGTGAGACAGATAAATCTTCAAGTCCTGGCGCGAGGAAGTTATTGACCATTTCATTTTTACGAAATTCTGGCAAGATAAACTCTGGATGGTCATCATAGTATTGCAGCAAGCGATCTGCATACTTTTTCATATTGAAAAAATAGGATTCCTCTTTTACTTTTTTCACTTCTCGACCACAATCTGGGCATTTTCCATCCACCAATTGAAGCTCAGTAAAATAAGCTTCATCTGGTACACAGTACCATCCTTCATAGTTTCCTTTATAAATGTCACCATTCTCTACAAATTTAGCAAAAATTTTTGCCATCAATTTTTCATGGCGTGCTTCAGTCGTTTGGATATAATCATCATAGGTAATATCCATTAATGCCCATAATTTTTTTGCCATTACTGTCATTTCATTAACATAAACTTGAGGCGGTTTCTGAGCTTCTTTTGCTTTCTCTTCGATTTTCTGACCGTGCTCATCCATTCCTGTTAAAAAGTAAACATCAAAACCGCGCATACGTTTATAACGTGCCATGGCATCTGCTGCCACAGTTGTGTAGGCAGTTCCAATATGAAATCTCCCACTCGGATAGTAAATCGGTGTTGTTATATAAAAAGTTTTTTTTCTCATTGAATATCACTCCATGTTCTAATCGCTAATCTTCTTTTATCTCTCTTGTTTTTTGCACTAATCAGCGTTTCTCACAATCACTCTTTTTTAAACACTGTCTTTTATATTTTCTACCTCACATAACCAAACCCACAATAATCACAATGCGTGATGGTCTGATTCATACAATATTGGCATCCACTATTACGAGTCGCACTTTTTTGAGTTTGAGGAGTATCCCTTCTCCGTTTTATTATTATCGGAAATATATTCATATAATCGGGTGAAAATCGCCTCATCTATTCGAGTATTCTCATATAAAATACTTAACAATGAAGATAGTATATCAAAATCGCATCCTTCGAATACGCTAAGGTCATCTAACAATTTTTCAGAAATACCTGTTCTTGCAGTAATTGACAAAATATCACGAATATCTCTTTGTAATTGTCGACTTGTTGCAGCAATAACTTTCGTAAATAATACAGTTTTAAGCGCTGCAATATGAATATTAATCTGCCCAATTTTCCTGTTCAATGTGAAAGAGGTTTCAACTTTGAGCAAACTCTCCAGTTTTGGAATTGTATCCAAATGATTAATATCCTGATTAAGCCAGTCAGGATTCCCGATTTCAATGCCTACTTCTGAAATCAGTTTTTTGATGTTTACTTCCAAATTTAAATACGAATCAATGTCCATTGTTGAACTGCGGAGTCCATGAAGCATTAAGCAAAAGCCACCAATGATATAAAAATCAAATTCTTCTTTGATGTTGTGACTGATTAATTTAAAACTCAACCTTTCTAAAGCGTCGATAAAATAATCTGTATTGTAAACTTGCACCATCTCTATATCCATCCTTTATTTAAAATGAGGTTTTTGTTTTTAAATTGTAAATCTTCGTTATTTTCTTTTTCAATGACCTCGAAATGATACAAGACATCATTTTGAGGGATTTTTTCATAAATTGCTTTGGAATAACAGATATTCGCTACAATTTTATATTCATCGTCAATTAGATTTGCATATAATTCTAGAAAAAATTCAGAAATATCTGCAAGTGTATAATTATCTTTCATCAATTCTTCTTTCAAACGTCTCAGATAAACTAAAAAATTTCGTATCTCATAGCTTTTTTCAGATTGAAGCAAAGCATCATAATAAAATGTCAATTTGTTAGTATCCACCGCTAAATTCCTCCATTCCTCTAATCAAACATTATTTCAAAGTCACCACAGTCGCCCCCATACCACCTTCAGCTTCTCTACCCAGGCGGTAATCACGAACATAGCTGTTGCCCTTTAAATATTTATGCACACCTTTTCGAAGTGCCCCTGTTCCAAGCCCATGAACAATGGTAATTGTATCGTAGTTAGCAAGTAGCGCTTGATCAAAATACTGATCAAGCATATGCATAGCCTCTTCATAGCGCAGTCCGTGCAAATCCAGACTAGAGCGAACATTAGTTGCCACTTTAACCGACATACTCCCACCACGTATATCATGCTTTTTCTTTGGTTTCCCTAGTGGTTCAATATACTGCAAATCCTCCGGTTTAATGTTGATCGTCATAATCCCCATTGCAACAGTCCATTCCCCATTCTTATTCAGCTTTACCAACTCACCCTGACGCGCAAGGGAGAGAATCATCACCTCATCCCCCACTTCAAGGGGCTTCTCATTACTCGCCTTCTTCTTAAACTTCTCCCTCAACTTCGCTTCCTGCTCATTTAAAGTTGATAGCTTCTCCGTCAACTCATGATCCTTCACATTAGCGTGTTTCTTCGTCTCTCTCAACTCTCTAACGATTTGCTCTGCTGTTGCGCGGGCTTCCTTTACAGCTAGTTCGCCCTCCAGGCGTGCCTTCTCGATTTCTTTTTCTTTCAGCTTTTCAAAGCTTTCCAGCCTTTGTTCGTAATCCTTCTTTAAAGCAAAAGCAGCTTTATTTTGTGCTTCAGTTTCCTGTAATAAATGGTCAAGTTCTAAACCTTTATCCTCGATTTTGGTAATTAACGCGCTAACTTCAGTTTGATTCGCAGCGTTTCCAGCTTGTGCATGTTCTAAAATAACGTCAAGCAAGCCGAGCTTTTTTGAGATTTCAAAGGCATTTGAACGACCAGGGATACCGAGTAGCAACCTGTAGGTGGGAGAAAGGGTATCTACGTCAAACTCAACAGAAGCATTCACAACATCAGTTGCGTCGTAGGCGTAAGCCTTGAGTTCTGAGTAGTGGGATGTTGCGACTGTTAGTCTTGCCCTTGTTTTGACGTAGTCTAGGATTGCCATTGCTAGTGATGCGCCTTCTTTTGGGTCAGTTCCTGCACCTAGTTCATCGAATAGGACTAGACTGTTTTTCGTTATTTTTTTTGTAATGTGGACGATATTTGTCATGTGTGAGGAGAATGTGGATAGGCTCTGCTCAATGGATTGCTCGTCACCGATATCGGCGAAAATTTGATCGAAGATGATCATCTCGCTTGATGAGTGGGCGGGGATAAGCATGCCGCTTTGCATCATTAACGATAGCAAGCCGATGGTTTTTAGCATGACCGTCTTGCCACCTGTATTAGGTCCAGTAATGACCATCGCTTTTGCTTTTTTTTCTAGTACGACATCATTTGCGACGATTTCATCTTGATCAATGAGTGGGTGGCGAGCCTTAATCAATTTTAGCATCCCGTTTGCAGTAAGTCGTGGCATAACTGCATTTAGATGGTTAGCGTAGCGACCTTTTGCAAACATAAAGTCTAGCTGGCGAATAACATCAGTGTTTAAATTTAATTCTTCGACGTGTTCAGCGACTTGATTCGTTAACATGCGAAGGATTCTTTCGATCTCAGCTTTTTCTTCTACTTGTAGTGCTTGTAGCTTATTTGATAGCTCGACGACTTCAACTGGCTCGATGTAAGTTGTGTGCCCACTTGCCGATTGGTCATGGATAGTTCCACCAAATGTATTTTTAAATTCGGCTTTGACTGGAAGTGTAAATCGACCATTTCGGAGTGCAATAAGCGGCTCTGTTAATTTATCCTTGCGAGCATTTAAAATATGATTAATACGCTCTCGAGCCTTCCCTGTAGCAGCATGTATTGCACGACGGATTCTGCGTAATTCAGGCGATGCTGAATCCAGGACAGTCCCTGTTTCATCGATGCATGCTGTGATGGCATCTTGTAGTGGTCTAATTGGTGTGGCAAATTCCAATTGCTTGTCTAGCATCGATGTCTCCATGTCGATATCCGCTAAACGTTTTTTGAAGTTGTTTAGGTTTGTAACGACACCGAGTAAGTTTTTGATTGTCAATAAATCAGGTGCGCTTAAAACCGATCCGATTTCAGCTCGTTTTACTAGTTCAGAAATATCCATTGCCCCACCAAGTGGTGCAATATCAAGTGCTCTAATGATCATCAGTGCCTCATTTGATTCGTTAAGTCGATATTTAATTTGTTTTTCTATTGTTAAAACACGTAGTTCATCTACCAGTGAGAAGCCTAGTTCTGTTTGACAGTAGGTTCTTAAAATGTCTTTAATCTTGTCAAATTCTAATATTTGTTCTGTGTTTAGCATAAATTTTACCTCTTGGAAAGTTTTTTTCATCATGGTATAATTGTACCACATTATAATAAGTTTTAACAGGTTAAGGATTGATTGGAATGGAATTAAAGGAACGTACACCCAAAGGCATTCTTATTAAGTATGTGGTAACAACCCTTATTTTATGGATATTGGCACTTGGGATTTTCGTGGGACTCTTGCGGTGGGGATGGGAATCAGAAAATAGTGTTGCTCAAGCTTTCATGCCTCTATTGGGAGGGCTTGCTCCACTTTTACCTACTCTGATTGCAGATAAAAGTGCACGGGTTGCTTTAAGTAATTTTCAAATTGAGCCTAGTGAGGAGCGATTAAGCAAGCTGACTTCAAAGGTAATAGTAATCAATATCGTTCTTTATAATCTGCCATTTGTGTTTCTTTTCTTTTGGATTGATGAATTTTTCCTTTGGCTTGTTGCTTGGCTAATCGTTAATATTTCTGCTTTTCTAAGTACCTTTTGGAAATTTAAGCCGCAGAAAACAAAGTTAACACCCAAAATTGAAAATATTGAAAATGATGTTATTGAAAGAGATGAGGCAGAAAGTATCATTAACATCAATATGGCTAATATACCAGAATTCAAATACCATCCCACAAAAACAACCATGAAACGTAGCTATGAAATCGTTGTTGCAGCAACCATTGTTTTTATCTTTTTGGGACTTCTTATCAGTTCTTTACTAGATCAGTTCATTTGGTTTTTTATTATCACCTTCCTTTCCCCAACATTGGGATTTGGTGCCTTTTACTATCGAAAAAACTACTATAAATTCAAAAAAAATCCCATCCCCTTGGAGATAGAGCATGGTCACCATTTGACTAAGATGGTATTTAGAACTAACCTCATATTTCTATTGGTTCTCGTTGGTTTTGTTACTGTACTTGCTGTTGCATCTGGCTTAGATGGTGATACCAATGCAACTCCTAGATTTTGGATTATTCTTGGCTTAATGTGGTTGTTTTTCATCTTTTCATTTTTACCACTGTTTATCATAAGTCATTTGTATTTCCAAAAATTAGAGCGAGATGCCCTTGACGCAGGTCGTATTGTGAAAGAATCAGCAATCGATTTAAAAAGGTTAAAACTAAAAGGGAAGAAAACAGATGAGCGCTTGAAAGCTTTCTTTATTGAAATTGGATTAGGTAATATCAATTATCTCGTTGGTATGGCTATAGGTGGTATGAATATTGATCATACTGTGACTCAGCAACAACAACCTGGTATTATTGCTTTTAATGACACAGATGTGTATTTATTTTCTTATGTTTTAGGCTCAAGTAAAATTAATCTCGACTTGACATTCCCTTCATCTACTATGACTATTTTAAGAATACTTAAACATAAAAATGAGCGACGTGTTGAATTTATAGTTGGTGATTCACGATCGATTTTATTCATAGCGACTGTCAACAAAAAGGGATTTAATCATCAAGAAGAGATGTTTAAGCGATTTATTGATTTACAAGTGAGAAAGGTTGATAATGATGATGTTACAGGCAAATACTAAAGATTTACCGATAAATATTGAAAACTTAAGCGCCATTGGAAGTGATGAAGTCGGCGTTGGTGATTATTTAGCTCCGGTTGTTGTCACCTCAGTTTATGTAAACGCGAATCAGATCGAAAAATTGCGAGAACTCGGCGTAAAAGATTCAAAAAGTATGACCGACAAACGCATCCATGATATTGCAAATAATATTAAAGATATCCTCCCGCACAAAACTGTTGTGTTTGAAAATAAATATTATAATGCGATGATTGATCGCGGCTTAAATGCCCATGTTGTCAAATCCTTTCTCCACAACAAAACCCTCAGCGAGTTGACTCATGACCTACCTGAATACCCCAAATATATTATTGTCGACGAATTTGCGAGTAAGGAAAATCACTTTAAATACCTTAATAGATTACCCAAAAAGCCCAACATTCTTGAAAAAAATTTGTATTTTGTTAAAAATGGAGAATCCGTTCATATTGCAGTTGCTGCCGCTTCCATTTTAGCAAGGCAAGCTTTTGTTGAATATTTGAATGATTTAAGCGCTAAGCTAGATATGAAAATATTAAAAGGCGCAAGTGCAAAAGTTGATACCTGCGCCCAAAGCGTTGTAGAAAAATATGGTGAAGCTGTCTTTAAAGATATCTGTAAATGGCATTTTGCTAATACAAAGCGTGTAATCGGCTAAACCTTTGTCTAGCCGATTTTCTTAAATGATATCGTAAAACTTTTATCAGAAAAACACCCTGCTTTCTTTGAAGCAAGGTGTCGGTTTAATGATCATCATTTAAAAAATTCTTAGTCGCTCATTTTTTCAATTGATTCTGATGCTTTTTTTAATGTCTTACTAACTTTTTTAGCTGTTTTCTTTAGACCTTTTTTGACATCACTTGCAATTTCATGACCTGCTTCATTGGCAGCTTCCATTACATCTTCACCAAATTCTTCCAAGTGATCACGTGTTCCCTGTGGTTGCACTTGCTTTTTTGCTTGTGCTTGTTGCCTTTGTTTGTTTTTGTTCTTTTTCTTTGCCATAATCAAAACCCCTCCTAATTTATTATGATATTTATATGCATGTGAAATTTCATGATCTGCCTCATCGGCAGCCTCCACTACTTCTTCACCAAACTACTTCTTCACCAAATTCTTTTAAATGATCTTGTGACTCTTGTTGTGGTTGCACTTGCTCGTTAGCTTGTGCTTCTGCTTGTTCCCTCTGTTTGTTTGTGTTTTTTTTCTTTTCCATAATATAAAAGTCCCTCCTAATTTATTTGTGATATTCACACTAATAGGTTGGACTAATATTTAAATAATATACATTTTATTTTGTCATTGCTAAAAAGTTTTCTAAAATTCGAATAACGCCTTGTTCTTCATTAGACGGTGCTTCAAAATTTGATATTTCTTTAATTTTGGGAACGGCATTAGCCATTGCATAGCTATAATAAGCTTGTTGCATCATTTCATAGTCATTTAATTCATCGCCAAAAACCATGGTTTCTTCTGGCATTGCATCAAGTATTTCTTGTAGTTTTTTGATTGCTACGCCTTTGTTAACACCGATGTTCATGATGTCTAACCATTCGGAACCTGAAACAGCAAGGTGGCATGTGCGTTCAAAGTGTTTGAGTTTTTCATAGATATTCACGTTCGAGTTGAAATTCGGATCAAAGATTGCAATCTGAATGACCTTCTCATCAGCAGGTAAGTCATCTAAACCTTTAATAATTGTTCGCGCTGGGAAATGACTTTCTACTAAGTACATTGGCATCTCACTCATCACATTTTCTTCAAACATATAGGCTGATTTTAGCCCACAAAGCGTAATTTTTAAGTTGGGAATTTGGTTTGTAATTTCTACAATTTCACGAACATCGTCTGGGTTTATGGTGTCGGCAAAAATGACCTTGCCTTTGTCAATGATGATGCTCCCATTTCCGGCAATGATGACGATATCGTCTTTGATTTTATCGTATAATTGTTGGAGGCTTAGGTGTTGGCGACCACTTGCAACTGCAAAAGTAATTCCTCTTTCATGCAAACGATCAATGATATCGAAGGTTTTTTCTGGCATTTCTTTTTTATCATTTAAAAGGGTGCCATCCATATCTACTGCAATTAGTTTTAACATGCCTCTCAACTCCTTTTGATGTGTTATGCTCTTAATGTTGCACCATGCTCTTTTTCTAACATCTTTAA
>Ga0123355_10022112_pt1 | contig 10191 bp, 9 predicted proteins | sample TergutEmb28metaG_3_FD_89872 | JGI IMG/M metagenome (GOLD analysis project Ga0123355, IMG submission 89872) | Embiratermes neotenicus P1 segment gut microbial communities from Petit-Saut dam, French Guiana - Emb289 P1 | ecosystem: Host-associated > Arthropoda: Insects > Digestive system > Gut ... | reverse complement strand
TTGTACACTGTAACAACTAATCTAAGGACTGAAGAAGGATTGGTGGATGTCTTGTGGGCATTGCAATTGTTACAGTTGGGCAAAATGGAGAGTTTACAGGTATGAAGGTGTCCTGGCAGTACCTGGTTTTCCTACTGGTGAAGATATGCTGCAGGCTAGGCACAGCCTTCGGAAATGAAGGAGACACCTTGAGGGGAAGTAGAAAATTTATATATACGGCAAGGGAAAAAAGTTAAGAAATTTTAATTTTCAATATAGACGGTTGGGTTGTGATGACGTTTTGATGCAGCTGGGAGAGTTGTGTTGGAGAATAAACGTTAAAGTTTATATTTTGAATGAAGTACGAGAAGCGTGATTGAAAAGGTAATGGTGTGCATACACTCACCATTTGCTCTAGGACAGAAGAAAATCTCGGAATCCTTTACGAATAAACAAATTTACTTTAGAAGAACCAACGGGTGAATGCTGTTAGGGCTATAATTGCTTGTTGTAAAAATCATATTGAATACAAAAATACACTGTGCTAACAAAATGCTTAGCTGTCGGTGTTAACAGTAGTCATACATACATGAACAAATGTTTTAAAGGGGAATAATTTAATTTAAATTTTAATAACCTGTTCAGACGTGTAATCCTTAACTCTGACATGCGTTTTGGCTGTCATATTGCCAAAGCTTAAATCTACCTCGTCGTTATGGGGTTTTCTACGGACTTTGACGTAAAAGAAAAGCAATCCCACTACAGGCCTGGACAGGCCCTGAGGTTTCCAGGAGGTTGAGGCCCCAGATTTCAAGAAAATCGGCACATGAAGGTGGTAAGGTAGTCAGCCCTATTCACCGGCCGCCTTTACTCCCAAAGAAATATTCTTGGTACTCAGTTCTGTTAGAGGCTGAGTCGACCCCAGGACTACAGTGCGGCCTGAAGGATTATGTCAATGAACCCGCAACCTTCCGGCTTGTAGCACAATGCCTCAGCCAACTGCTCCACCGCGTGCCCCCGTATTTATCGTAGTCGGACATAAATAATTCGAAAATGTAAAAAAGTGTATTTTCTACGTGATTTTGATACTTTCCTCATGTATTACCTATGATAAATAAGATACAGCCATAATGTTAAATATAGAATATATGAATTCTTCTGTGGGTGAACATGGATGTTAAAGGATTTTATTTCACCTAAGAGAACTTTTTGGAGTAACCTCATCTTAGACATTAGAGACACCCGACACCACTAAGCGACGAAACACATTTTTTTCACACATTTTAATGCCTATTACACATTGATATTTGCAGCAGAAATTACAGAGAGATTTTGAGTCACTCATGTGTTCTACGAAAAGGGTGCTTTGGTCGTACTAACCACGACAGACTCTTACACACTCACACATACACACACGCACTCACACACACACTCTCACACACACACACACACTCACACACACACTCACACACACACACACTCACACATACACACACACACTCACACACACACACACTCACACACACACTCACTCACACACACACACACACTCACACTCACACACTCACACACATTCGACAACACACACAGAGCCGTCTGTTGAACAAACCTCCATCCAGTACATTACTAAAGCAGACGACAGTCTGCTAAATGCTGACGCCACGTAGATCGTTATTAGTACTCGGACATGACAACTTAATTGTCCGGCAGAGTAATAAAAGTGCAGTAAAAATATTATTACCTAAAGCCTCTTCATACCGGATAAACCGTTTATATAACCGTCACGGCGTTTGTATTTACAGTACTTCCGTTTTTACGAAAGTTTGCTTATGTCACTGAAATATTGTTCTTCCAATTTTTAGGTACGATCTTCCAACAGATCAACTGTAAAACAAACGAGGAAGCCCTAAGGCCTTTTAAGACCTTACATATCTTGTGAAATTCACTACAAACGATTTTATTTTTTAGAATTTATTTTAAAAATCAGTCGTACACAACATATAACTTATGACGTAAGGCATTTTTTGAAAATTTTAGAAGTAAGTGGAATTTTAATTTTGGCGTAATTTGAGATAATTTTATATCCTGGTCGCTCTTGATTAAAAAATACATTAGCGTTACAGTTAAAACGTTTTCTTCATTACGTTCTTGAAGAGATGGATACGTGCTGGACCAGCTTCAATTATTTTGAGGTGACACACCCCCGCTGTGTTATCTATTTTTAAAATACTTTTGAAATTTTATGACAAAGGGGATGTTTCAACTCAAAATATGTATTTTTTTCCTGTTACTCATCCTAAAGTTGGGAAGCAATTTCACGCTGTCCTGAATGGATGCGTTGCATCAATGTAAGAAATGCATCCGAGGGAAAGTTGGTAATATGAGATTTGTAAAAGAGAATTTAGAGGTATTTAGGATTACCATCACCCAGATTCAATCCGATGATTTCTTGACTGGCACCAAAAATGTTTCTATCCCTTGTACAAAGTAATTTATTTTTTTGCACACATGTAGATGACTTTTTTGGGCCGGGATATCTCAGTTGGTGTACAGACACGCTACCAGTTGGACGGTCCGGGGATCGAATCCTGGTGGGGGCGAGATTTTCCGCAGCAGCCCGAATCGTCCCTGGGTTCCACCCAGTCTCTTATTCAATGGATAACCAGTCTTTCCCGGCGGTAAAGGGGCACAGGCTTAGCGTTGAATGCCCACGCTCCTCTAGCGCCGGGTTAAAGAATCAGTAGCGCTATATTATTCAACTCGCTTTCAGGAACTTCATGGCCTGTTCTGTGGTGAACTTTGCGGAACACGATGCCGTGTGGTTTTGTATGTATGTAAGGACATTTCGCGGGTGCCTGTTCCGTTAGTTTTCTGTGTAGAAATATTCCAATGCCTTTACCCTGAAGACAGAGGCATCAGTTTTCTTCGAAACATTGATACCTGTAAACTAAAGACGCCACATCTATTAAATATTCCCTCAATGCACGTATATCTTAAAATTTTAAACATTACTTAACTTCTGGTCTATATTGCTTTATGTATTTCTCATGCATGTCTCACGAATATTTCAAAGGCCTAAAGGTGACTGGTCAGAACCGGTCGAAACGTGTCAAACACCATCTGAATATGCAATGTAACTAATTTTCTGTGTTAATGGTATATAACTTCTCTTGTGTATTTTGTGTGTAGAGACTAAGAATGCACTGGGCTATGTTCAGATTAAAATAACTGGAACATAGTTTTGGTGTCTAGCAGCTTTGGAACCTGAAATGTCGTTAGATTACATAAATTCGCATGCTTTAGCGTCATATTGAAATTACTTTATCTATAGCAACGTGAAAACGCTGCCATTCTCATAACGTGTCAGTCATTGCCCAGGCAACCAATGATGATCATTTTAACGTAACTCTACTCCGTTGCAATAAAAACCAACAGGATATCCTGGCTTCCGAGCCAAGCACCAACAATATTATTTAGTTACAGTGTCCGCTGGACAGGATAATATAGCGCACAACGTGTTTCCCCATCTGTATTGTTCTGAGTGAACAAAGGCTACCCCGTCACTCTGGCACACTCACCCTCCAGGGTCAAACTGTACTTCAATCGCTGACCATTAAAAATTGCTGTGCATTTTAGTCATGCTAATGGAGTTACTGCCAAACATACATGTAGGCCTGCGTGCTTTTTCTACACCACGATCCTACGCCTGCGTACAGCTTTCAATGGCAGACAACCGAGACCCTGTTCAGAAACCATACCTAACTAACTAACTAAGCGATTCCACTGACCAGACGCCTTCTGGAGTACCTCATATTGCTCCGATCGTCAGCAGATTCTCCTTTGTTTGTGGAAACCGAATATTCCCTTCCGTCTGAAGTCAATTGCCCCTGGTCTCTGCCTATACGAATCAGTTTTGTGATCTTTCGACTATGACTCCGTGTGGTCTGGTAGGTGGATACCGTTGTTTCGGAGGTACATACTGCCACAGACTTGTAACTGAGTGTAGGGGATGAATGTACCTTATAAACGTCAGTATATCCTTGGTAGACTACACGGGATCATGACCCACAGGTTATTGTTACATAATTTAAAATAAGCTTACACATTATTGCGTAGGTCCATGCGCCAGACTGACCATCGATTAACACCTAACGCCGATTTTAAAAAGAAGGGGAGTTTTACTTCTAATGTTGTGTGCCTTTGTGGCAAATTTAGCTTCAATTTCTTCAGTAAAGTTTGATTAGCATACTCTAACATTGATAGGATGTGGAAGAGACCAGTCGTGACCTCTTTTAAGGTTCTGTCCAGTTACTTACCTGGAAGGATATTAGAAAAACAGGAATAACATGAATCAGGAGAGTCGGTCTACAAACGGTGATTTAACAACTGATCTACCGTGACCGATTTTTGCACGTCATTTCCAATTTGTCGTTGCTTATTATCATATTATTTGACGCTGTGTTATCTGACATACTAATAAATTTGTAATATTATAATAAAGAAATAAATACATTCCGATTCCAACGGCCGCGCTTTCTAAGACGTGCGTCTGCGGCCGATCACTTGTTGGTACTGTTGGTTTATATCCTGCCGGGGCATGGATGTCAGACTGTTGTGAGTGTTGTGTTGTCACGTAGAGGTATCTGAGTCGGGCTGATCACTCACCTAGAGGAGTCCTACCGAGTGTGATGTGTCTGAGTATGATCGTGAAGCTTCGATAATGAGTAGACCCTTGCACACTAGGAACTGTTATGTTATGGGGGAATGAATAAATAAATAAATTCACAGTACGAAAAATTAAATATGTACTGTGTGAGAGGTTCTGATTTTGCGAGTGCCTAACTGTGCAATGACACTTGAATTACTTAAGTAGATTGCGAATTTGGCTCATTTTATTTGTTGACGGTATCGTAAATAATTTAAATCCGTCTGTATACACGTATAAGCTCAGCTGTCCCCTTCCTGTCCTCATCTGTGTAACAGAACTTTGTACAAGAATTTCCTTCTACTGTGTTCTAGCGAGAAGATATCTCCGTCACAAATTACAGCTGTTACACTCCACTCCATGGAGCAGAGTCCTTCTTGAGAAGCTGAAACATTTTCAGCTAGACAAGAAATTCTCCGCAATTTATGGAACCCGAAAGTTCGTTACCACATTCAAAATAGCCCGCCACCTATCCCTATTCTGAGCCAGCTCGATCCAGCCCATACCCCCACATTCAAACTTCCTGAAGATCCATCTTAATAATATCCTCCCATCTTCGCCTGGGTCTCCCAAGTGGTCCCTTTCCTTCAGGTTTTCCAACCAAAACACTGTATACTCCTCTCCCCATACGCGCTACATGCTCCACCCATCTCATTCTTCTCTATTTTATCACCCGAACTGTACTGGATGAGGAGTAGAGACAATTAAGCTCCTCAGTATGTAGATTTCTCCACTCCTCTGTCACCTCGTTACAACTATTACTAGGGGAAATAAATTTGGTGTGATTTTCCACTTTCCTCGTCTTCTAAAACTGGGCTGCGTGTCACGAAGGAATCCAAACGTTCGAGGATATGAGTTTTGAAGTATAGAATTAATTAAATTTCGAATGCTTTTTCTTACTTAGTCCAAAACTGAAATTATTGCGACTTTTATTCCAAATCATGAAATTAAATCTTTGAGAGCAGTAGCTATGTTTTCAGCAATTGGTGGAAGGTGTTATACAATGAAACAGCGAAATGTGCGTTGCATCGCAACACAAACCGAAGACTCTCGTGTTTCTATCATTAGAGGAAGCATATGGACGAATACTTTCACCGAAACATGCATTGACGGTACAAACGGTAACTGATATTGTTTCCAACAGCTGCGGTTGTACTGTGGATTGAACCCTCGGGTAGCTACCCAAAAGGATAGCGGCACTAGATGTTGATCCGAGGACTGACACAAATCTGCCCTCGGTCCTTTGAGTCGCCAAACTCCGGATAATAGGGTCTTGTGGAGGATAAGTAATCCAAACAGGATACAACACAAAATAAAATAACAAAGGTAACTGTATTAATAAGTTCAACGTAGAACTATAGAGATCAATGACAAAAGCAATGAAAATAGTTGAATAGAAACATAATCTTTCAAACACGCACGCAGCCGATCGCAAATCACGCAATATAAACAGATACCATCGGCTTAGCGTAAGTTTACAACATGCACAAGGAAGCACAGCCGACCAAAGAATAAGTACAACAAACAATAAAAATGTCGGCGCATGTAAACTTCCAACACAAATGCTTAAACCCACAGCCGATCAGAAAACACGCATTGCACTTAACACAATTTATCGTGCGTAAAATACAGGCAAGACAGAAAGCAATACTGTAACCAAATACATCACTTTGACTCGTGTAAATAAAACCAAGTAATTCTTCCTACGTGGAGGTATACTCGTACCGGCCCCTCCCGAGGCAAACGCTACGCAGACGTCGGGGATCGTCACAAAACGTAACCGAAACTTCAATTTGGAAATACAAAGACCGAAACAAAACTTTACCTCAAAACATATCCCGGACGTCTGCGTAGCCTTGTCGGAGATGTAACTGGAGATGGAGCCTCCTGCTCCTAGCCCGGCCAGCGAGAGAACCCAGTAGTTGACGAGATAAAAAAAGCAGGAAGATGAGACCCTAGCACGAAAATCAAAACCCAAAAGGAAACCTCGGGGCAACGACCTAGCTTTTCACTTTCCCCAGAGTAGCCAATCGACAGACGGTAGCCTCACACAGGGAACGATAAATGGAAAAACAAACCGATTATGCCTGCAAAGGGGCAAGCGTAGAGCTGATCCGCAAGCGGACGGCTCAGGATCTTTAAATAGAGAACACAGATAAACCAGGAAAGCTTCAAATAATTTCCAGTTTAATTCTAGGGATTTGTTATTTTACTTCTAAAATTAAACGAGTCAGTATATTTTATTTAGTGCTTCTATCTATAATTAACTGCAAGGAACAAGAAATATGAGATACAAAAATTCGTCCCTACTTGTATGGTTATGGAGAACGATGTAAATATGATGTATTATGTCAGTGGAAATGGTTGCTCTAAGAAAGAGTCTATTTGGAATAAATCATGTCCCTTTCTGTGTCCGTTTCCAGCATTGCAACTGATATGAGAGCGTCAAAATACGGAAATGCTTCAGGTGAGTGCGTCTCCAATACTACAGACATGTGGCCTGTTGCCTCAGTACTAAACGTGTAATTTTCCAACATATCTCTGTAGTAACGGCGCATGAATGATTCCACTCCTTTTTACCGGAGTTATTAAACACAGTAGCCCATTTCGAACATGTGTGTTTTACATTCGACGCGATGTATACAAACAGCTTACGCTGCAGTAGGTTAGGTGAAGGTAATTCTTCTGTTTTTCTCTCAACTCACTCTCAAAATCGTAAATTTATATTTGTATTTTGTCTTCCCATCTCCTGTCTAGAAATTGCAACATAAAAAGAATCACTTTTTTCCTTGCCTTTCTGCGTATTTGAAAATTGGTCCCTCGCTGTCCGTGAAGTACATTTTGAGGACAGCGTGCTAAGGAGAATATCTGAAGTAAAGACGGAGGAAACAACAGGACAATGGAGAAAGATACACAATGCGGCACCTAATTTGTTTTTATCATGAAATATTTTTAGGGTGATTGAAATGGAGGAGAATAAAAATCGTGATTCATGTTAGTCGCTTTGGAAGAAGAAATGCGTATATATCTACAGTTAGCAAGCATGAAAGGCAGAGACATCTTGGAAGATTTAACTGCTGATAGAGGAAAATAAAGTAATTTATGTTAATAGAGGTATTGTTTGCGCATATTGGTTGTATTAACCTGGTTCAGGATCTCCGAGTGTTCTTGTATACACAGTAGCAAACTGGATTAATCTGGCTAAGAGTCGTGGTTTTTTCTTGTATACACGGAAGCAAATTGGATAAAATTTGTTCGGGATCGTGACGTATTCTTGAACACGCGGTATCAAACAGAATTAAGTTGTTTAATAGTCGTGATTTATTCTTGAATGCACGGAAGGAAACTGGACTAAACTGGTTAAGAGTCGTGATTTGTTCTTGTATGCACGAAAGCAAGATGGATTAAACTGGTTCAGAATCGTGATGTGTTTTTTTTACGTATAGTATTCAAGCGGATTAAAATTTTAACTTGTAAAGAGGTGTTTGCTCCCTGCGGTTATTGACTTCACAAGCTTAATTTGAATTCACATGCTCGTTCTATACTCTGTTTATTCAACAGAATCCTCGGATGTTGAGAGTACGATGCAACTGAACAAACCTAATTAGCAAAATGTGCCTTTATTCGGCATATTTGCAATTAGAATTGAAGATATGTACTATACCTCGAACAGACGAATGGACATTTTTGTGTATATTCGCTGAACATATTTCAACAACACCCTCTGTGTTAACACAAATATATTTTTCTGTAATTTGAGATCATAAATTAAAGCACAGATTTCGTGACCTTTATATAACTTAGTCCATGGTGCAGAGCCCTTCTTGAGAAGCTACGTGTAACTGGTTTGCAACTAGTCAAGAAATTCCCCGCATTTTACGGAACCCGAAAGTTCATTACCGCACTCACAAGACTCCATCATCCGTCCCTATCCTGGGCCAGCCCAATCCAATCCATATACCCACATCCCACCTCCTTGAGATCCATTCTAATATTATCCACCCATCTACACCTAGGTCTCCCCAGTGGTCTCTCTCCCTCCGGTTTCCCCACCAATACCCTACACACCCCCTTTCCTCACCAATACGCGCCATATGCTCTTCCTATCTCATTCTTCTCGATTTTATCACCCGCACAATATTGGGTGAGGAATACAGATCGTTTAGCTCCTCGTTATGCAATTTCTTCCATTCTCCCGTTACCTCGTCCCTCCTAGGTCCAAATATTCTCTTCAACACCGTATTCTCAAATACCCTCAGCCTCCTTTCCTCCCTCAATGTCGGAGACCAAGTTTCACACCCATAAAAAAACAACAGACAAATTAGAGTTCTATATATCTTAATCTTTAAAATTTTGGATAGCAACCTAGAAGACAAAAGATTCTGCACCGAATGATAGCAAGCATTTCCTAACCTCAATCTGCTCTTAATTTCTTCCGGAATAGAATTTTGATGTGTTAAAGTTGTTCTCAAATATTTAAACTCATCCACCCTCTCGAAGGTACTATTATTAATCCTCACACTACGATTTCTTCCTGCATTCCGATTTCGAGACATAACCATGTACTTAGTTTTATCCGCACTTATTTCCAGTCCATTGTACCTAGTAGCAGCTACTAAAGCTTCTGCGTTTTCCTTTAGCGTATGTATACTTCTTGCCAGTATATTAACATCATCGGCATAAGCCAGAAGCTGATGTGTACCATTTAGTTTCAAGCCATCCTGGTTTACCTGAACCCTCCTAATGGCGTACTATAAAGCAAATCTGAAAAGCAGTGGCGATAGAGCGTCTTCTTGTTTCAAGCCATTCCTAATAGGGAACCTGTCAGACACATTCTCGCCTACCCGGATTCTGCTATATGTTTCAGTGAGACTCATCTTTATTAACCTTACAAGTTTCAACTATAAGCAACGGCAAAATGATAGCGAAATTAAAATATATTTACTATTAGACGGAATAAGTAATTATCGACAGAGATATTGATTCGTTTACACTTCGCTTCTCTTAACCTACAGTTTCCGTTTTGTAAAGCAAATCAAAGCAGAGAGCGAATTTTAAGTTACACGATGAACAAAACATGATGCGAAGGAGGCATCTGCTGTCCACACAGTAACACACGGGAGAAAAGAGTAATTGTAACAACGTTTGTATTCATTATAACCTTAAGCTGCTTTAGGTATCATTACTAATTTTAATACAGGCATTTTTGTTGAAGATACAGGATGTTATTTTTCAATCGTGTTATTGTTTTGTCACCTATAGAGAAGAACGGCAGTTCCTATTGTACTGTATCATTCGGTATGTATGGAACTGCTGAGAGTAAATCTGTAATTACGGTTAACCCTAAAAATTACATTTTTCCTTATGATAGGACTTATGAAAGATTTTGCTATGGTTAGGAACAGAATTACTACTTCTACTGATCATGTTTGAACGAGTTTATGTGATCCATAGCATAGGTTTCGTCCGATGGGGTTTATGACGCCCACGCCAAGGAAGTAAACACT
>Ga0123355_10022110_pt1 | contig 10191 bp, 17 predicted proteins | sample TergutEmb28metaG_3_FD_89872 | JGI IMG/M metagenome (GOLD analysis project Ga0123355, IMG submission 89872) | Embiratermes neotenicus P1 segment gut microbial communities from Petit-Saut dam, French Guiana - Emb289 P1 | ecosystem: Host-associated > Arthropoda: Insects > Digestive system > Gut ... | reverse complement strand
CCATTACCTGCTGACCACTAACCGCCCCGCACGGGCACAACTTTTCCTATTGGCTCGGCCACTTCCCCGCTCCAAACCTAACCAGATATATATACCACACACAATCCTGCCACTGACATACTTCTTTCACGTGCCTATGAAGATGGAACCGATAGTGAGTTCCGAAACGTCGTCTATTAGAACTCAGACGCCGGGGAATTACCCAAAAAGGAATAAATTACAACATATTTGAAATCCATTTTCCAGTTTACCACTTTTCAATTTGGTAAATACCCTGATGGAAACATTCGCTACGTTCATAGGAGACAGTCCGCATATTTTCAGGAAAAAAAAACCAAATTGGAAGCAGAAAATGAAGTTCCAATGACATGTTGCACCCCACAGCACTGTGTGATGAAATTAGAGTCTACACAATTTCATTGTAATTTTCCGTTTTCTCATTGTCTAAAAAGTTGCTACAGACGTTTTCGAATGCCTTCCGTGAGTCTTTCTGTAGAATTTAATTTTGTACTAAAGTCTTGGTGTTTTGTAATTTGTCGATCAACGAAAACTCATTTTCTTCACTAATTGCAGGACTTTTTTTCCTTAAATAGACGAATCCTTCGCTTTCTTTATGCATCGCTTTCAAACATTTTTATCAGTCCGAAACTTGTGTGCAATGGAGGCAAATAGATTTTTGACTTATTCACTAAAGAAGAATGTGCACACGCTTCTCACCTGGTGTTTTTCTGTAAGGACCGGCCATTTTTTTGTGTAGTGGGAACTCCTATTTCAGCTGGCCATTCACATTAAAAGTGGCAGAATGTAGTGTATATGCCTTGCATCCCATTAAGTTTGCAATAACTCTTAGGTCAGCACATATACTCCACCAGTGTTTTTCATAGCGCATTTTATGCAGCAAAACCTGACGATTCTCTTAAGCTTATTTAATGTGAACTGCACCAGCCATTGCAATAGAGGGGAACCTATTTCCATTGTGGATCAACGCCTTCTTCAAACTGACCTTAGATGAATCAATGAAAAGGCTCCATTGTTCAAAGGTGTGTTCAAGTTGAAAGATTTCCATTAATTTTTGGATGTTATTGCAGTACACTAGGTCACCATCCATTGAGGAATATGTTGTTATGTCTGTCTGCCTCTTCGTATAAAATTATACAGGGTTATTCACAAGTCCGTTAAACATTTTAAAAATTCGCAACAAATAAACTACTCAACCCCGTGCGACTTTTTCTTCTGAGGGTTTGTGAAGGACACTGTCTTTGTACCTCCACTCCCCGCTAATCTCCAGGATCTTCGCAACTCTATCACCGCTGATATGGCTCTGGTCGACCGTGATTTGTTGACACGCGTGTGGGACGAGATGGACTATCGTATAGATGTCTGCCGTATTACCAAAGGTGGAAACACTGAGCATCTGTGAAATATGTAATAAAAAACTTGGAGAGTTTCTCTGCCTATCGGGGTAAGAACTACCATGATCCGTTGAGTAGTTTATTTGTTGTGAATTTTTAAAACGTTTCACGGACTTACGAATAACCCTGTACTATTAAACCTTTCTCAAGAAGATTCCACTGCTGAAGCAGTGATCCAAGTGGTTGAGCTTTCGTTTTATCGCTGTGACAAAATGTCGGGGTATTTGGCGTCCCTGCAATTGACAGTGTAATAATTATCATACTGCAAATAAAGTGAAGCTAAACAGCTGTAAGGAAGTCTTGTCACCTTGAGATATAGTTTTGGACAATATTGTTTTGATATTTAAGGGACTTAAAATAAGTAAAAGAAAGAACAGCATAAAAAACTTTGATTCAGCCCCAAATTTCGGCATATGGCCCTGCAACTGATGTATCAACTAGTGTTATAACAACGGAGAGTGACATAAAATTTTATTCACACATTCGATTTTGTAAACCTTTTTCCAATAAATTCTATAAAAATATTTCAGTGAGAATAACCATGTCTACCAGTGCAATCTTTATTTTGTAAAATTTGATATATCATACTAGATTATGCTCGATTTCTATGTGTCCAGCTTCAACTGTTCTTCGGCCTCAGATCTTAGGTCTGTCTCAATTATAAAGACCAATAACGGCGAAGTATTATCATAAATATGTCTAGGTCTTCATGAAAAGTGTCTCTCATTTTTTCCGATTTTAACATAACAGTTATGTCCGTATATTTTAATGAAAATCAGAAATATGGAATTTCACGAAAATCCTTCTTTGGGAGCCACGCTGTTCTACGAGGATAGGAGGATAGAGGGATGGACGGAAATGCTCAGGCTAACACAAGAGTTGATTTTGGCAGGAGCCTGGTGAAAGTGCCCGAAACTCAATTCTTACCTCACACGGAAAAGGAAATTCTTCTCCGTTACAGTGCTCTAGACGGAAATGGGTACAATTTTTGTTTATCGTGAGAATTATATTGAACACATAAGTAGAGTGTGATAAAAATGTAGAGTTTTTAAATGTTACAGGAATTGACACTTGTAGTTAACATTAACCTGCAAAGTTTTAATATCATTAACGAAACTTCTTAATGAATACATCAGCTAATTTGATAACGTTACCGTCCAAACAAAGCAAGGCCGTCCTTTTCACACCTCTTCTCGTGAACTAATCTGCATACACCACTTCAAACCCGACTGTTCATAACGTGGCACTTCTTCTTCTTCTTCTTCTTCTTCTTCTTCTTCTTCTTCTTCTTCTTCTTCTTCTTAGTACGGCTCTACAACTCTTAATGCAGAGTTTTGGCCTTCTTAACTACTTCCTTCCATCTTCTTCTATCCTGGACAAGGGTTTTCCAATTTGACCCTTTTAACTTCTGTATATATTTTTAACATTATCCTCCACATCGTTGGTCTTCCCGTTGGCCCCTTTGAAATGGGTTCCCAGGAGTATATAGCTTGCATTCTTCCGGTATGACCATACCATCCTAACCTTTGCGCTTTGGCGAAGTTTACTATATTCTTATGTTTTATTAGTTTATCCAAGTCCTGATTAGATTTTATTCGCCAGGATCCATTTTCGTAGGTTGGGAGAATATTTTCTTCAAAATTTTCCCTTCGAAAACGTTAGTCTACTGATTATTGTTTCTTTTAATATCCACGTTTCGCATGCATATGTGACTAATGGTCTAATTACTGAGAAATATAATTACAGTTTTGCCGCTTTAGATATGAGCTTGTTTTGAAGTGTCTTTATATTTACAAAGAAAGTTTTATTTTCTAGAACAATTCTTTCTTTTACCTGTTCTTTTGAATTGTCTGTATTTACAGTTGACCCACGATATCCTAACGTGACACTAAATCTATTAAACCGTTTATCAGTTTTACATTTTTAAAGCAGTAGAAAAATATATCGCGGCACTCATATCCTGTGAAGTAATGTTACACAAAACATTTCTATTCGCGACGTCATCGGGAATACTTGTGCGAGTTACTCTGACTTCAAAAAACTATCACATGAATCCGGAAGTCTGGTTGGTTAGACTATTTAATTTCCAGGAAAGGAAATGTTGTTTGAACTACGATACACCATAAAATAAGTAACATGCAGTATAGCGAGCCCCCATTACCAGATACTGTTCTCTAAAATTCCATACAGAAGAATCCTTCTACAAAGTCTAATAGAATCTCAGCTAGTGAAGAAATTTCTTGAAATTTATGGAGCTCAAATTATGCTTCTGTCTCCAAAACAACCTGCCATTTGTCCCTAAACTTAGACAGATTAATCCCGATCGAACTCTCTCATCCCACTGCTTCAAGATAGATTTTAATATTATACTCAAATCTAAGTTTTATATCCAAGCGTCCTTAGGTCCTTAGCAAACAGGTTTTATGTATTTCTCTTCTCTGACACACACAAACAACAGAAAATATTCCACCCTTCTTTCTCGATTTCTTCAGCCTCGTAATATTTGGCTACATTAACTAATTCGATAGAGTAGATTTTCTTTCTTGAAAAGCTAACCCTTCCTCAGCTAGTTCAGAATTCATCGCATCTTATGGAACTCGAATTTTTATCGCTGCACACAACATGTCCCTATCACTGACCAGATCAAAGCAGTACAAGTCCTCGAGTGTTAGCACTTGAATAGGAGTAAAATTTATGAAGCTCGTCCCCAAAAATTACTCTTCAGCCTCCCGTTACTCCGTTTCCTTAGATCCAGATATTGTCCTCATCAGCTCCTAGAGGTAGGAAATACTGTAATAATGTGAAGATAAAAGTAAAATCTTGTTTTATAAGGCCTATTCAACACAGAGTGACACAAATCATAAACTGTCGTTTCAAATTCTTGGTTCCTGAGGATTAAAAAACCAACTGGATGTCACTTGTTATATTTATATTACTTCTTAGATAATCAACATGTTTCGGGCATTAATGTTCATCTTCAGGAGTTGGCGACTATGTTGTAGAAATACCTCATTGGCTGTATTGTTTTTGATTTGCTGTCTGTTGCAGTTTGTGTGCCAGAACAAAAACACGCATTTAAAAAACTGTACCATGGCTCAGGCAGTTAGTTGTCATTCCCTCAGCGAGGATTCTTGCGTTCGATCCCATGCCTATGCTGCTTGAGTTTTGTGGCCGGCACTGACAGAAAAGCACTTCAACACTTTTCGTGTTTCACATATTTAAACTCAGCCCTAAGTAAATATTAATCTTCCGCTGTTTATTTTAAAATTTGAAGTAGAGTTTTTATTTTTGGCTAAGGCGATTTCCTAGATTTATCCTCCATGAACTGAAGTCGATATTGTATGGGAAATGATTTTGCTCAGAGGAAAAAACCGCATGGCCGGACGGATGCGCCAAACCCTCTTTGGTTATGTCATTTTAATTTATTTTGAATTCCTCACCTCATTTTCACTACCGCACACCAAAAACAAAATGAAAGCCTGAGTATTCTTGGCTTTAGTTTTCAACTGAGCGGTAATGCAGTGTGGCCTAGGTGGACTAGCTGGGGAAACAGGTTCCTTACCCGTTCAGAGCCTCAACAACTGCACCTGGGTAGCCTGCCGCCATCTCATGTAAATTAAAAGTGCAAGATTTAAAGTTGGTCATTAAAGAACGACCTCAGCGTTTCCGACCCACCTTACGTCGTGCCATAAACATATCTTATCTACAGTATATACACAAGTTATTGACGACATGAAGACTGGAAGAAGGACAAGGTTCAGTTCTTCCTGACACTACATAAATAGGTACATAATGCATAAATACTTACATAGATATATATACATAAATATAGTTACATACATTCATACATACAGGTAAATATATACATACATACATACTTATATACATACATATATAGGTACGTAATACATACATACATACACACATACATAATTACATACATACATACATACATATATACGTGCGTACATGAGTACGTACGTACATAAATGTATATATATACACATATATATGTACATACATACATAAAGAAATATAGACATACATACGTACCTACATACATTAATAGACACATATATACATACATACCTAAGCACATATGTAATTACATATGTACGCACGTACGTATATACATTCGTACGTACGTACATACGTACATGCATTTTTACGTAAATGCGTACATACACACATATATATATATTCATACATATATACGTACATACGTGCAAACATACGTAAGAACATGCATACATATACACATAAATATATGCATACGTATATACATTCATACATACATACATAAATGCATTCACACATACATACATAGATACATATATATATAGACACGTACATACATATATAAATGCACACCTACATACATGCATACATATATATACATACATACATAAACACATATAGACATACATACGTACATATATATGTACATACATATATACGTATGCACGTACATATATATATATATATATGTACGCACATACGTATATACATACTTACGTACGTACATTCATACTTACACACACATACATACATACATACATACTTACATACATGCATACATACATACATACATAATACGAACATATATACATTCATGCATACGTACATACATGCATCATACATACATACGTGCATACATACATGCATACATACATACATAAATACATACATGCATACCTACATTAACACATACATTCTTACATACAAATATACATGCACAAGTATATACATTCATACATAAATACATGGATAATACCAACATATACACATACATATTTACGTACACAAATACATAATTGCATACGTACATACATACATACAAATATTCATTCATACATACATACATGCAAAAGTGTATACATTCATACATACAAACATACATGCACACGTACATACATACATAAATACATGGATTATACGTACGTACATACATACATACGTACATACATATATACATACATACATAATAGCATACGTACTGTACCATGGCTCAGGCAGTTAGTTGTCATTCCCTCAGCGAGGATTCTTGCGTTCGATCCCATGCCTATGCTGCTTGGGTTTTGTGGCCGGCACTGACAGAAAAGCACTTCAACACTTTTCGTGTTTCACATATTTAAACTCAGCCCTAAGTAAATATTTGTCTTTTGTTGTTTTTTAATTAGAAATAGAGTTTTTGTATTTGGCTAAGGCGATTTCCTGGTTTTATCCTCCATGAACTGACGTCAATGTGGTATGGGAAATGATTTTGCACAGAGAAAAATTCGCATGGCCAGATGGATGCGCCAAACCCCCTTTGGGTAAGTGATTTTAATTTATTTTGAATTCCTCAACTCATTTTCACTACCGCACACCAAAAACAAAATGAAAGCCTGTGTATTCCTGGATTTAGTTTTCAACTGAGCGGTAATGCAGTGTGGCCTAGGTGGATTAGCTGGGGAAACAGGTTCCTTACCCGTGCAGAGCCTCAACAACTGCACCTGGGTAGCCTGCCGCCATCTCATGTAATTTAAATGTGCAAGAATTAAAGTTGATAATGAAAGAATGACCTCAGACTTTCCGACCCACCTTACGTCGTGCCATAAAGATATCTTATCTACAGTATATACGCAAGTTATTGACAATATGAAGTCTCGAATAGGACAAGTTTCAGTTCTTCCTGACACTACATAAATAGGTACATAATGCATAAATACATACATAGATACATATATATATAGTTACATAAATTCATACATATAAGTAAATACATACATATATATACAAAGGTAAATACATACATATATACATACTTACATACATACGTACGTATATATATATACGTGTGTATGTGAATATGTACGTACATAAATGTATATATATATACACATAAAAATGTACATACATACATACATACAGACATATATACATAAGTACGTACACGCATTAATAGACACATATATACATACATACCTAAGCACATATGTAATTACATTTGTACGCACGTACGTACATACAGACTTACGTACGTACGTACATACATACATGCATACTTACGTACGTGCATACGTACACAAACATACATATATTCATACATATATACAAACATACGTGGAAACATACGTAAGAACATACATACATATACACATACATACATGCATACCTATATACATTCATACATACATTCATAAATGCATTCACATATACGTACATACATAGACAAGTACATACATATATAAATACACACCTACATACATGCATACATATATACATACGTACATACACACATATAGACATACATACATACGTACATACATATATACATACATACTCCCTGCACATACATGTTTTCATATTTACGCACGTACGTACATACATACTTACGTACGTACATTCATACTTACACACACATACATACATACATGCATACATACATACATAATACGAACATATATACATTCATACATATATACATACATACATACTTACATACATACATACACAAATACGTCCATACATACATACATACTTATATACATACATACATACATACATGCATACCTACATTAACACGTACATTCATACATACAAATATACATGCATATGTACAAATATTCATACATAAATACATGGATAATACGTACAAATTTACATGCATATTTACATACACAAATACGTACATGCATACGTACATACATACAAATATTCATACATACATGCAAACGTATATAAATTCATACATACAAACATACATGCACACGTACATACATACATAAATACATAGGTAATAGGTACATATATACATACATACATACATAAATGCATACATGCGTACGTACTGTACCGTGGCTCAGGCAGTTAATTGTCATTCCCTCAGCGAGGATTCTTGCTTTCGATCCCATGCCTATTCTGCTTGAGATTTGTGGCCGGCACTGACAGAGAAGAACTTCAACACTTTTCGGGTTTGACATATTTAACCTCAGCCCTAAGTAAATATTTGTCTTATGATGTTTGTTTTAAAATTTGAAGTAGAGTTTTGTTTTTGGCTAAGGCGATTTCCTGGTTTTATCCTCCATCAACTGACGTCAATGTGGTATGGGAAATGATTTTGCACAGAGAAAAATTCGCATGGCCAGATGGATGCGCCAAACCACCTATGGGTATGTGTTTTAATTTGTTTTGAATTCCTCAACTCATTTTCACTACCGCACACCAAAAACAAAATGAAAGCCTGTGTCTTCCTGGCTTTAGTTTTCAACTGAGCGGTAATGCAGTGTGGCCTAGGTGGATTAGCTGGGGAAACAGGTTCCTTACTCATTCAGAGCCTCAACAACTGCACCTGGGTAGCCTGCCGCCATCTCATGTAAATTAAAATTGCAAAATTAAAAGTTGGTAATGAAAGAACGACCTCAGCGTTTCCGACCCACCTTACGTCGTGCCATAAAGATATCTTATCTACAGTATATACGCAAGTTATTGACAATATGAAGTCTGGAAGTAGGACAAGTTTCAGCTCTTCCTGACACTACGTAAATAGGTACATAATACATAGATACATACATAGATACATTTATACATACATATAGATACATACATTCCTACATATAGGTAAATACATACATACATACATAATACATATATACTTAGGTAAATACATACATACATGCATACTTACATATAAGTATATATACACAAATACCTACGCACATACATACATATTAAATACATATGTACATACATAAACACATACATGTAAATACACATATATATATACATACATACATAATACATACGTACATACATAGACACATATATGCATATATAAATACACACTTACATACATACATAAATACTTAATACATACATTCATACATACATATACATACGTGCGTACGTACGTGAGTACGTACGTACATAAATGTATATATACATACATATATGTACATACATACATACAGACATATATACATAGATACGTACGTACGCACATACATAATTAGACACATATATACATGCATACTTACCTAAGCACGTACATATTTACATATGTACGCACGTACGTACATACATACGTACCTACCTACATTTTTACGTATATTCGTACATACACACATACATATATTCGTACATATATACATACCTACATACGTGCATACATACGTAAGAACATATATACACGTACTGTGGAATTTACAATTCATCTCGCTTCTGCAATCTAAAATTCATGGCAGGAACCAAATTGGTGGCATACGCAGATGATCTCCTCATAGCGGTAATTGGAGACTCAGTACCAGCGGTGGAGAATTATGCAAACGCAGAGATGAGTAAAATAGACGAGTTTTCGAGGAGAAATAAGATAAAATTCAAAGATAAGAAGTCTAAAATGATGCTAGTAACAAGAAGGAAAAGAAGAGAGAACAAGAACATCACTATCTACCTGCACTTCCAACCCCTAGAGAAAGTTACGCAGTTGAAATATTTAGGAATTATTCTTGACAATAAATTTAAATTTCAAGAACACATCACGTACGTACAAAGGCGCCATTCTACCCTTACTTACGTGCGGCGCCCCGGTATGGAATGACGCAATGAAATACGAGCACAACAGACAGAGGTATATCCGAATGCAACGACTCATCAAATTGAAAATGGCGAGGTCATACCGAACTACGTCGGCAGAGGCGCTATGCATACTGACAGGAATGACCCCTATTACACTAAAACTAGAAGAAGCGGTTACACGATACACATTCAGGGATACGCAGCAGCAGCAAACAAGGAACCT
>Ga0123355_10022109_pt1 | contig 10192 bp, 5 predicted proteins | sample TergutEmb28metaG_3_FD_89872 | JGI IMG/M metagenome (GOLD analysis project Ga0123355, IMG submission 89872) | Embiratermes neotenicus P1 segment gut microbial communities from Petit-Saut dam, French Guiana - Emb289 P1 | ecosystem: Host-associated > Arthropoda: Insects > Digestive system > Gut ... | reverse complement strand
AGCTTTGTTACGTCACAGCTGGGCAGTCATTTGTCATGTATATTGCTTGGAACCCTAAGGACAACTATGACATGAGTGCGAGTGTTTTTGTAGTTCAATTTAATGGCTTTATGTCACTCACAAATTAGTTTGATGTTAAGTACAGATATTAACATTACAGAAACCGCATATTCCTGCCAGTTTTAATATGCATTTGGTAATCAATAAGTGTGTAACAGCTGTAAAAGTTTCAAAATTCACTGGCCATTATCTCCGTAACCGTTCAACTTTGGACATAGGTGTTTTGGTTATATCGGTATATTTTAGCAGAAGGAACACCCTCCCGAAGTCTGGCACATTCCTCCTGGGACACCCTGTATATAGTAGTCAACTGTACCCACAGAACACATGCACGCAGTTTCTACATACACATAGATGCTCATTACTTAAATGTTCGTCACTTTTTAGAAAAAGAGTGAAAATTACGCGAACATAGAGCGCAGTTTCTACGGTTGTTACAAGTCCGCATTTTCTGAGAGTTTATCTATTTTATTGTGTAGTGTTTAAGATTTTGAAAAGTCAATAGACAAGGCTTCATTACGACTAGACTATACACATCTTTTCCATTAGTTCTGAACGATTTTTAAGAGCTTAGTTAATATCAGACAGCTTTGCTTGTCTGTACTGGAAGATGTTTTCCCTGAACACTGCAACAAGAACGTTACGAAAATATGCAGCCCACTGTCCAACCGTTTTATGGAGAGTAGGCGGCACTGAACAATCGCATGGATGACGACTCAGCAATTTCCTTATACCAGTTCCATTCCCTGTTACTGGAGTTGTCAAGCGAATGTCAGTTCACTTTATTCTGCTTCGTGAAAAGTGCAGTTAGCTGACAATATCTTGTTCTGTTGGGGTTCCTCCATTCCCATCTTGACTCAGGGCTACGGACCCTATCTCAGTCATGTAATGCTCCATTCGCATGGCGATGGCTGTGAAAGAATTGTGGTTAACGATACGAGCAAAGGGGATTTCTCTTTGCATTTTTAATTCTCGTTAGTTTATGTTTGTGTGTAGTCCTTCCTCACAGCCATAAATTATTTGATTATTTTTCTTCGGTTTACTGCAGACTAAGTTGCCTTAATTTTAGCAACTGTTCTATAAGGTTGTCTCAATTTTTAGTTCTTATTTTTCAATTTGTACTTTCCATTTGAACTACTCGATTCAAAATAAATTCTGAAACAAATGTGCAGTTTGTTATTTGATAATACAACTTGGACGGATAGTCGGTCCATCGAAAAGCAATTGATACTGGTAACAAAGCACAAAACAGCGAAATGTGCCGATCTAAATTCGAGCCAGCAATCCTAGTGTCCGAGCTGCTAACGACAATGTTCCTGTTACTTAGGATTCTACTGTTATGACATGTTTTCTTTTCTATAACATTGTATCATGGGAAGCGAATGTAGGTCCAGGCCTGGAAACATGGTGAATAACAACAAAAATAGTCTTTGTTAAAAAGCTATTAGTCTCTCAGCCAATGTAGGAATTTCCTACCTTTTATGAAGCCCGAGAATGTATTATCGAGCTAGTAAGGAGTAAACCACTGGACTTTACACAGGGTCAGAAAAATCCAATGCACACCCTCTGCTTCTTGAAGAGTAATTTTAATACGTATTTTCCTTCCAGTTTACACCTACGCTCCAGAAACAAACACTTTTCCCCCTGCCGCAATATTTTTGATTTACGTGGTGCCAAAAACAAGGTTAACAGGCCTTTCACATTTAATTTTCAATGCATTGCAGTACGTAATTTTAGGACCCTAGTTATTCGAAAACTTGGCGATTGTCCCTACCACTGTGAAACTCGAATGTCGGCCGTATGGTTATTATTGGTCACAGGAAATTAAAACTTCCAGTATAATAGATTCACTCCTTGCTTTATGAAAATCTATTAGCTAGTTCTCAATTTGAAAAGTAGACACGTCAAGACTGGTTGGCGATATCATGTCTCCCTTTTCCTTTGTTGGAGTAAAATAGGTGAAAACATTTCACGAAACATGCGTAATTTTAGTCAGAACCGTCCCAACTGATTTAACTGAAAAATTGAAAACATTGGCTACTGATTTAGTCCCGTGTTTCAGCTCAGGTGGCTTCATTGTAAGTAGCGTGTGAAAGATGACTGCTGTAATTCTGTGTAACCAGCCACTTACAGACGCGTGCAGCTTGAGACCAAGTTGCAAGATATAAAATCCAAACTCATATATTAATATAATGAAAGTAAGAAAATGCGCGGTATGAATAACATTACATGCCAACTCATAGCCTGAACAGAATCGGGTATTGCTCGGATTACTTCTGATTATTTTCACTGATGCCACACCCACTGCTCATGACGTCTGTACCAGTTAGTCATTGATATTATCTTTATCCTATTAAGTAATAAGTGATGCGTTGTGTTATAGTTCATGACATCTGAGTGGAGCTGCAACATATTTGTCGATTTTTATCATGTGTGAATCACTCGATCATACTAATCTTAGCAGTTGATAAAAGATCAGAAATGCAATTAAATTATTAGTATATAGGTGTGCATTCAGTCAGGTTGTGTAACGTTGATAAGGTGGGTCCTATTGGTAAAGTAACTCGTATTTTGCGAACCGCAACATACCCACTCTTTAATTTTGCCTATTTCGATATTGCTTTAAGGATTGTTATACGTGCATTATACCATACAAGGAAAATAATAATTACGTAATATGATCTGTATTATATATAATATATATTATATACATATTCTAACAACATATATTTAGCGGATTCAATTTTTAAATTTGTATTTCTTTCAGCCGCTGTATATTCTTAGTTGCTTTCAACTTATCTAACCAACTATTCATGCACTAGAAATGAAACACAATCGACGCACAGTTTCCTTCCTACATGTTTCGACATTCCCGGTGTGCCATCATCAGGGGTTCTATATGTTAACACAAGGCACCTCCTAATAGGCCCAATGTATAAAACACAGACGCTTGCCATTTTCAATTAAAACATAACATCACCTCATAAAAAGTTAAGAATGTAAAAAGCAATAGATAAAGAACTTTTTTGAGCTCCATTTGTGCTGTGCAAAGGGGTTCGCGATCTTCACCGGAGGGTCAGTGGACGTCCAGAGGCCCAACTCCTAACCCAAATACGGGTAGAGTCCTGACGAAGCTATATATGTGTATTATGAATGGAGTAGATTTTTACTCTCTTTGGTGTAGATAGGTTTAATTTGACGTCATGCACGGTGCATACAATATTAAGATTCTAAGTTGCTATTATGACCTTTTTGTCAGTAGTTATAATGGCAAAGGCAGATGCACTAAATTTTCCTTTCTTTCGGTTACACTGTGCAGCGACGAGATATTCCTACTAATCACATCTTTAAATATACCGTCGTACGTTACTTTCTCCGGGTAATTTAACAATGCTGACGGTATCTGGCTTAGAAATGCTAACTGGTGAGTGATAAATCTGAAGATATTTGCAAGGAAGATAACGTGGTCTAATGGGGGTGCTTGACTGGAGTAACTGCAGGAAACAACAAATAATCTCAGTCAGGAGAGCCAGGTTATCGGCCGAGGTTTGATCCAAACATCTTCGGAATAAAAGTTTAGAGTGTTGCTGGTAACTTTCAAGGTTCAGTGTGACCCTCCTTGATTAACACCAAAATGGTGTTGGATTTTATACAGTAAATAGTCTGGCTAGAAATAGACTGTAATTCAGAAAATAATGATTGAAGAGTTCTGGCCATATTTATAGGATTTTTCGATCCCATTTAAATAGTTTTGAATAGTAGAATGAGTCCAAACGACGAATTCCCAAATTATGTAGAAGTGAACAAAGAATCTAAAAAATTAGGAAGAACAAGCTGTCTCTGCCTTTTTTGAGGTAATTTTCAAATATTTGTTGGGTCTTGAAGGGAGCGCCATCTGGTCTTTCGCAAATCTCGGTTTACATTAGCAGCGCCTAGATAGCCAAGAGGTGCGTAACTGAAATCTGAGATTTTTAAGGGAGTGATGATTTATGCTTTTGTCACCCGGGTTTTGGTGCTGTCTAGTCTGGTACGGTGTTACCAACTTCCCGAAGAAACTTGGTACTTCCAAATTAAGCGGGAAGGTGCCAGAAATGATGGTAAAGTTCTATCAGACACAGAATGTCAAAACATATAAAACATTATCTAGAAACTTACATATGTTTTACCGCAAAGTGCGACACAAGTGGAGGACTCCTGTCGGGAACCCCATGGTTGTTGCACCGGCCTTTCTGGGGAACTACCGAAACAGATGTACCGATGTATTGTGAAACCATGTCTTATAGGGTCCGCCTGTTGTGCGGATTTCATGTACTTTGTCGACTGCGACCCCAGTCGTGACACCACTTCTTGATGCAAGTGTGCCATCTAGTTCCATTGCAGATATCTAGACTATATCACGGACTGCAATATACATTATGCTGACAAGAGCTCAGAGGCTCATGTAGAAAAATGGCGCAGGTATTCTTTGTTTCAAATCTTCCCTCCTGTTTTTCTTGCACTACATTGTAATCGCGACATTCTTCTTTGCATTCCCTTCTACATATTGAAGTAAGTTTCCGTGGAAGCCGGAAATCCTTTACGGTATTCATGTAATAGAAGCTTAATGAATTTATGCACATCCAAAAGAGACGGACTAATTCTCCCCGAGGAAATACGATGGCGCCACCAGTAACAGTGGCGTGCAGGCTCCCTGGCAATTTGAATGCAGCGACTTCTTACTACTCACACATAAGCTGTACGTGCGATGCGCTGTGTCTGGCATAAACTGCAGCCTTATCCACAATTCAGTTTGAAAATTCATGTTCTTAACTGACATGTGAAGCTCTGAGACGGGTGTGTTTCTGATTCGTGTCTTCTGGGATGTTAAGCCAATTCCACTGGTAAATAATTAGCGACAACTCGAAGGATCGTAGTACTTCTTTACTTCAGGGTCCACCAAATTCTTGGAATTTGCAAGGTTTAAGGTTCCCAGAGCTGTGTTGCTGAGGATTTGGGTGTCCTGAAATGTGAAGCTGTGTCGTTGCGTGAGCGGTTTTCAGATATTTCGAAGAAAAGTAGTGCTTTTATCTTTGAGGTTAAGAATGTCAAGAAGAACTGCGTGATTAATTTTCTTCTTGGAAGATTTATTTGTTGAGGATTAAGGCATTACCTGTTTTAGAACTGTCGAGAACCTTCTCCCAAAGACACAGTCTCACTTTCCAGGTCACCTGAACCGACGTACTGACGATGAAGGCACTCCGATTCTTCGAACCATCAGTAACTATTTAGCAGTCCACACGATGGAATATCCCAGAAGACTTGAATTTTCGGTAGTTTTTGTCTTACTTACCCTTAAATATTTTAAATATACCGTTTTCTCAGACAAATGTGACAGTAATACGTATCACACAAATATGGCGAAATTATATTTTAGTTGGGGGAAAGGATTTTTTAAATATTTTTTTTTAGAGAGATCAAGAATTCAAACGTAACTGGAGATGGACAAACTACTTGCTTTACAATTATTGGAGCATATTGTACAGTTTCGAGCAAATGTAATTTTAGTTTTCGTGTGACCAAAGCAACACCTAAACCTAATTTAGCCGCAGAAGGATTATGTGTCACTTATAAATGCCTAGCAAGCAATTGTAGAAAAAAATTAGCCTTATGTAATTCATGTAGTTTAATCAATATCGCGCGGGCACTAAGAACTGTTCTTCTGACGTAACATTTAACATTTTATTATATGAACCTGCGTTTCAATTGACACTGTTGTGCGTCTGTGTTTTATACGTTGGACAAATTCAGAGGTAAAGTTTGTGTCTACATACGATTCCCTGCTGATGGCACCCTCAGAATACCGAACATATAGGTAGGAAACAGGGTGTCGATTGTGTTTAATTTTTATGGAATGAAAAGTTGACTACGTAGGTTGAATTAATAGTCTATAATTTATGTCTTAAAAATGAATGAACCATCGAGACACCGAAACAATGCATAATTAAGCAATACGATTTTCCAAAAGGATTAAATGATACTCTACTTAATTTTATAATGGGTATCAAATTTCCGGACTTAAGGACTGCTATTGACAGGTAATTTTTACCAGGATTTATTGAGTCACGTGTCATGTCACGTGGCACTTCTGCGAATGCCTGTCCGTGGAACACATATTCCTGTAATCCTTTTACTGAAAGCATATCGATTAGCAAATCGCTTGTTGGATTTTACTTAGCTGTTGATTTCTGTTGTTATGGCAACGCATATATTTGAAATCGCAACGGAAATGGGCGGCAGACCAGTTGTGACACATTTGTTCTCGTTTACAACACTGTGGTAGATTTTTTTTACGTGGCGTAGCGAAGCGTAAGGCTTTTGTAAATCGATAGAGTAGAACAAATACTGGGAACTCGGAGGAGTTGAGGTTTACCTTATGCTTATTCTGTTGTATGCCCTAGTCTAGATGAAGACACATTAGAATCTCAACCCTTACCCGTGAGGATAAACGTGTGTTTACTCTAAAGCAACATTTCACCATTCCAGGGGTTTTAAACAGGTTACATCTCACGCATCCCGCGCCCAGTAGCTCTGCTTGGGAGAGATCAAACAAGAGAGTTCTGAATAGGGTATTTTGTATGCCATGTGTGTGTTGAAATTTACTAATACGGAGGCCCTGCGAATTATACTGGCCAAAAATTAAGTTCTAAAATTATTGATAGATTTATCTTCATAGATAAAGCAATAAATCCTTCAATCAAGTAAAACGTCTAAAGCTTATTTGTAGCCTTGTCGGCATTTGAAGAAAACCAGGTGTCTATTGATTGTTAAAATATGCTACAGTACAGCCCTGAGTGACAGCCTGGTACGTACGTTTCTCATCGGGTTAGATGGAGGTAAAAGATTTCTGTGAAATTTCGATATATATATCTGCCAGAATAAATGGCCTTACATACCTGTGTAAGGAAACAGGTTTCTCCATAAATAAGGAACCTTAAATGGCACACTGCTGTTTCTGATTATGTTTTCTTGTTCATCAGTTGCGTCCCCTACCGTTCATAACAGTTCACTTACTCACACTTGTTTGCTTTATTTGCGGTCGATATTTCTTTATTTATGACTTAAACACTGCTTCCTATTAATAATTTTTCACTTCAAGCTGATTTAATAAAATGAAAAGCTAATTTTAAAATAGAATAATAATATTAGTAACAATAAAACCCTAAATAGAAGAGCCCATTACCAGCTGACAGCCTGGAATCAACGAGATCGCTGGGCTTGGAAGATTAATTTTGACTTTCACTTAACACACATGGGAGAGGTGGGAAGTGAAAACAATGTTTTAGTCAGTAAACCTATAGGTAATAAGCCAGTCGAATAACTTTGCGGAAATGGGAATATAATATTAAAATGTTACCTATCTTGAGGCTATTACTTATGTTGATGAAGACAGGATTCGCTCCACGATACGTTCCACTGCTCGGTTCTCGTGATCGCTGTAATAAATTTTCAGATTCAACAAGAGGCGGAGATTTTTTGTCTAGTTTATCGACCATTAGCTTAGAATAAAGACTATGCTCTGTGTGAAATATATGTGTAAATGGAAGTATGTAGATAAACTAAATTATTTGTTCTCTCTAGGAATCTGTTTCATTAAGTCTGTGTGCAGCGGACTGCTGATAATTTTCTGACCTAACGACTTGCTTGCAAATTATGACAGACAGAGCACTTCGCAAATGAGGCGATGTCCTTCATGCCACTTAGGGAAATGCCTGCTAGACAACACGAAATCAATCATTGCACCAGAACTAATACAATGACTGTGAAACTGGACACAGAATCAATAAGCTAACAATACAGTTCAGATTTTAATTAACGTGAAGCTGAAAGTTTGTTTCACAGTGGAATTCAGAAATGCAGTTTCAATCAGCCCTGAACAATAGAGCATTGTGTAGCTTAACTTTGAAGATGTTATAAGTGGTGTAATTCATGCAAAGTATTTTGTCATTGGCCTATATTCTTGCATGTCAAGGAGATGTTCCTACTTTTGTAGTTCGGGCGGATATTATTTAGCTTTACACCAACCGCTTTCAATGCCTTTCTTCATTACCTTCGCAGATTATCCTGTCGTAGGAGACGGATTATTGCGGTACTTCGTACGGACTGGAAAGAAGGGAGATTTTTGAAAAGTTGTCACCTGACACCATTTTACAATGCGTTTCTTTTGTTCTAATAGCCAGAAAAATATGTGCAGTTTAGGCATATAGACACGGGCTTTTCACTTTGGATTTCATATATCTGTTCAAGTGCAGTCATGTGACATTTAGTTAAGTTTTATTATAATAGGTCTACTATTGTACTGGTCTGGCAATCACTGCCAGTAATGTGTGCGTTAGATTCTGCCAGCCAACGTGTTACTGACTGCACTCTTCAGTTTGGACTGTGTCCTAAATCCAGTATTAATCTAGACTCAGAGCAAGCACTTTCTGATTTTTCGGAGCACCGAAGTACATATACTACTTAAAGGGATGTTCTCTACCCCTATGGAAAGATAATGAAAGATGGATGCTTTAGAGTACATTGATATGCTTTCTGCATATATTCTAGCGAATGTGACTAGTTAAAAAACAGCTGTAAAAGAAGTGCTTAAATCTTGGTGAAAAATCTGTTCATATAGCCACATTATTTTTGCTCTCCTTGTAATGGAGATTGACTCCTGGTCTTAAACTACAGTGAGTATCCTCCTGTATTTCTCTGCTGATATTTATTTCTCGTCGCCTGATCCTGCAGTATTTTATTTGCAGTCGTCCGTTTCAATTACAGAGCCTCTCGTGGGATCTGTGTTGTATCGCCACAACCCGGTGCGCCGCAAAACCTTGTCCACCCACGATGCGGTATTGTGCCTGTCGGCGGTTAATATTGCATCAGGCGTTCTGCTTACTACATACAATTTCTATACCATTTCGGTATATAAGTTATTCCCAGTGCATGATATACCTTCGACTGTTTGTCGGTAAATATTTTGTCTAATGTACGGGAAGTAAAATGTGATTACTTCTAAGTCGTGTGAACAAATAAGGGGAACCATAAACGTTTATTTATAAATTATGTGCTTATCAATAAATAATATTTGAAGTGAATGAATAATCGTCCTTGAAATCTATTTCACATTACGGGATTGTCGCTTTTTTAAAAACATACTCTTATTCTGTACCCAATAGTGAATATTCTTAGTTGCACCTATAGATTCATAGCGCATGTTGAAGTAAATTATGTAATAATGCCAGAACTAGTTAACATTCGAGTATTTCATGAGGGGTTTTATTACAATAAAATGTCATTAAAAATGAAGTTCATATTTATATTATGACAATTATTTAGTGCCACTAACTAAGTTTACGCCGATCTCGGTGACCTTGCAGTCTAAGGCGTGGATCTGCAGTAGCTTAATTGTTGGGACTGCAGGTTTGAATCCCCTGACGGTAGGAATTTTCGTGTATTTCATTTGTTGTGTGTTGTGTAGGTAGAGGACTCTGTAATGGAATGATAACCCGCTCAGAGGAGTCGTAGGGTGTGTGTGTGTGTGTGTGTGTGTGTGTGTGTGTGTGTGTGTGTGTGTGATCTAGAAACTTCAACAGTGAGCCGACCAAGGCCTGATGTAGGCTGTTGTGCAAAAAAAAAGTGTAATTTAGACTGTCTTAATGCAGGCATGTTTATTAAACCCCATAAACAAATTAAGCGATAATAGGGCACTTAAAACCTGTAGCTGACATATGACCGTGAGTGTACTGCAAGCAACAAGTAATGAATTAGTTTTACTTAATTAAATCTGAAATGTGAAAACTAAATATTATGATAATACACACACACATATCCACAAACGCTCCCTCCCACACACACATCCACACACACACACACACACACACACACACACACACACTACAGTTCAGCGTAAAATAGATAACATTAAATGGAGAATTGTAGATGTTTGCTTGAAACATTTTTTTATCTATGCGGTGTACAAAGAGTTATATGAGTGATATGAGGCAAATGAAATTTGCCTTTGTGATGTAACTAGAGACGTCACAATATTTTGATTCTTGGAAATAAGATACGTGAAATATACATGACTTTTTTTTTTTTTTTTTTTTTTTTT
>Ga0123355_10022108_pt1 | contig 10192 bp, 8 predicted proteins | sample TergutEmb28metaG_3_FD_89872 | JGI IMG/M metagenome (GOLD analysis project Ga0123355, IMG submission 89872) | Embiratermes neotenicus P1 segment gut microbial communities from Petit-Saut dam, French Guiana - Emb289 P1 | ecosystem: Host-associated > Arthropoda: Insects > Digestive system > Gut ... | reverse complement strand
TCTGTTGCAAAAAAAAAAAAAAAAAAGTTTTAATAAGTCAGTTAATAATTTGCCCCACTTATTTTTCTGTGCAGTATCGGGCCTACTTGTTACAGCACCTTAAAATAGCGGCAGGTACGACACGCGAAGTTCGTCATTTTGCCGCTAGGAGGGTTGTAATTACGTTATATTGATGTCAATTAACGTTATACAGTATATGTCAGCACATTCTTTTTTATTCTTAAGCACTAGAAACAAGGCTACATGTTTCGACTAAATTTTATTCATCTTCAGGCCTATACAATATTTTCGTTATCAGATGCTTTGCCCACTTTGGGATCCCATAATGTTTACAATTGTGGAACACTATGGGATCCCAAAGTGGGCAAAGCATTTGGTAACGAAAATATTGTATAGGGCTGAAGAAGACTAACTTTTAGTCGAAACATGTAGCCTTGTTTATAGTGCTTAATAATAAAAACTGTATAACGTTAATTGAATTACAAGCACATCGTGATGCTCTCATTCAGAGTTATATTGATGTGTTTTAGCATGAGGATTTCCAGACTATGTTGCCTTTTATCTGGTTTCGTCACGGGACAGAATCACACATATGCACTTAAATCTGCGATGATTTGTCATAAATTGGTATATCTGACACTGAGTACGCGGAATTATACGTCTGACTTCTTACATTTTTAAAATCACTTCGCTTGACTGTATGAAAAGAGTGGAGCATCCATTCATATCCGGTCCCGAGCAACACAGCTCTTCTCACGGAGAGATTTGCAACATGAACTTGTTTTCGAGAACTATTTTGACATTGTTGTATCTAACATCGTGTGGTAGTACTGCTAACGATCTGTGCACGGAAACTGGCGACCCTTACTGTTCCTTCAGACAAATGCTGGCAGAGTGTCTTAAAATACGCCATGATTGATTGCTTCCATATCTTCCCCAATTCATCATTCATTATCATCCTACCTTTCCGTACTACGGAACGTTAGTTGAAGTTGTTACTGTGGAAGCCATGAAGTCACGTGGGGTACGGAGGTGGAGTGGAGGCATAGATTAAGGAATCTCAGCTTCAGTTGGAGTTGAGTGATAAGCTTCATGCCCGTGCCGTTTTGCCCCCGGGAAAATAGTCCTCGATATCCAGTGAATAGGGAGCTGGGTAAATCCACAGATGGTCTGGGTACTTTGGAGAACAGATATAAGTCATATCTTTTTCGGCAAACGAAAGACGATTCTCGGTCGTCCTGCCCTTAGCCTAGTCACTTTACTGACTGAGCTATCCCTGCTCCTTTATGGGTGTCTGACAAATTATGCGCGCAGATCTCATGTGCCCTATGCTTCTTGCACGGCTTGCAAATCTTTGTACAGATAACGCAGCAATTTATGCAGTCGTCCAATTCGCCTGGAGACGCGAGGAAGTCCATGACAATGCTTCTTCAGAGTAGACAGTAAATCAGCAATCATTTCTGGGGACGGGCAACTAGGCGAAGCTTATAATGTTTAGGGGTCACCGTATAAATTGTACCGAAAACATGCAGATTGAAACAGCTTACGACTATCCTTGCAAATTTCATGTTCGTATCAAGACATTATGCAGAACATTATTTTCTCTCAATTTACCTCTACAAACTATCTTAACATATAAGTCACTGAGCTTTATTTGCACCCGAATTCCTTAATGAATGCGATATCTGATCAAAATACAAAAATTTGAAACAACTGGTTGCTGGACTGAGATTATTTTTATAGCGCTGTAATCCCCACCTACTTGTATCAAAAGCCAGCAATAGGAAAGTATAATTCAAAATTCTCGTCAGCATAGAAGAAAGCCGTTTCGAAGACACCAAGATGCTTGCGGACGTACGAGTGAATGTTCTGGTTTGGAATGTCACCGGTACACAACGTCCTGGCCACTGTATTGCAGTCATCCGAGACTGTGATGCCGAACATGACTGTTCTTTCAGGTCCTACAATGGTGATGTATAAGTAGCCCCTGTTAATTGATTTGTACAACACAGAAGCTTCAGTTGCCCAGCAACATTTGGGTTAATGGGTTAATTACTGATGAAATTCTAATGTTGTTTGATGTCAGGATGCCTTGTCTGTTTCACGTATATAGCGACACTTGCCGGGAACGTTGTCTGTTGTTATTTTTCGTCCGTATCTGCAGTGATTAATGTGGGCCGGGTAGATTAATCGGTATAGAGACTGACTACGGGCTGGACGGTCCAGCATCGAATCCCGGTGAGGACGAGATTTTCCGCCCGTCCAGAGTGGCCCTGGGGCCCACACAGCCTCCTGTAAAATGGGTACCGGGTCTTTCCCTGGGGAAAAGTACGGCCGGGGCGTGGTGCTGACCACTCACCCCCTTCTAGTGCCGCGGTCATTGAAGAGTAGAGCTATACCTCTACCCACCCTCTCGGCCACACAGGGCCTGTGACGGGATCACTTTACCCTTTATCTGCAATGATTAATACATTCAATGAAACACCATCCTTCTTAAGAAACGGAAGAGGTACTGAGCCAGCTGAATCAAAAATGTACATGTATAACAAATGTCACGTACGCTTACGTATCGTCTTCTTTTGCCTCTTCGTATGGAAAAAATAGAATGTAATTAGTAATGTTACGTAATAAAGTTGGCCTGCACATTTTAGTGTACATTTGACATCCCAAATTCCCGTTATTACTACTAATTTCATAAAAAGTAATTATTTGATTTAAATTTTCTCTGCACCTTTGGGTTGAAATCTGCCTGCCATATGCTTGTTATTTGCTTTTTGCTTAAGGAGTTAATCGGACACACTGTTTGTTTTTATTTGTTCGGTATTATCACTTATATATATATTGAACACACTGTCATGCAACAACACAATCTGCAGTTCACAATGGTTACTAGTGTCGGCTTTCTATTCAGGCCATCATCAGACCATGTATCGTTTAGAATTAAAGAAAAACCATTCAATCGCCTTAATGTAAAAATGGGAAGAGATTTCTTTCCCTTGACACAAATTTGATAAAGCAGTTAAAACATTGTGCGGTAGGCGAAAAAAAAACCTTGTGTGTTAAATGAACAGTAATACTATTATTATCAAATAAAGAGGGTCGCCAAATTACAAAGTTTTATGTATATCGCATACTACAGCTTCCGTTTACATGTTCCTAAACTGGCAATACGTATTCAGGCAACACTTATGTCCTGGAGAATTATATTACGTAAGTGCGAGAACATAGCTGGCAATATTAATCTTTAGATACATCATCCCCATTGTGTTTTATGCAAATTGGAGGGGAAAGGTACGTTAAAACACAACTGTCTTTGTATCTGTCTTATTAGGCTGACGACATGTTTCGGCCACTGTGGGCCATCCTCAGGTCACAAAAATATATAGTGAGGAAAAACTATACAGTTTATTAGTTCAATACGGATAAACCGCATGACAACGAGATCTCGTTGAAAGTTCAGAATATTTGCCGCAACTAATGATTTTACACTGTATAATTTTTCCTCATTATTCATTTTTGTGACATGAGGATGGCCCACAGTGGCCGAAACATGTCGTCAGCCTAATAAATAGGATACAAAGACAGTTGTGTTTTGACGTACCTACCCCCTCCTAAATAGCTGGCAATGACATGTAATTCTTTGTGAGAATCGTAGGCGACGCTTAATACAATGGGTGACTGACTGACTGGCTGACTGACTGGCTGACTGACTGACTGACTGACTGGCTGGCTGACTGACTGACTGACTGACTGACTGGCTGACTGACTGACTGGCTGACTGCACGCAGCAAAATCGTTCTTCAGAAGCTAGCAGTTCCTCAGCTAATCAAGTAATTCCCACATATCACGGAACCAGTGCGTTCATTTTGGTGTTGCGGGAGCCTGACAGCCCCCCCTTCCTCAGCTATGTGAATCCAATTTAAGACTTCCCGTCTTTTGAGGCCCAAATCAGGCGCTGCAACTTGGATTGCTACAAACCAATCATCATGTTTTGACGACACAGAACAAGGTAGAAAGTGGGGAAAGGGATTTGGCGATAGATTGACCGTACGATCATATCGCGTGTTCACAACATGCAATGTTTGCAGACCATAGCCTTAACATAGAATCCCGAGTGTTAATATGAACACGCATGGAATGAGGGCCATTGATGTTAAATTACCTCGGTACAGAATTAATCACGGTATAATAATTTCAAACCCTCAGTCTCGGTACATCTGGCGGGATTATGCAGTGAAGTAGGCAGATTTGCATTCGGAAGGTACAGTACAATCTTCGAATCTCGACCGGACATCAGGCTGCACATATATTCTGGTATACGTATGCACACACACAACGTACATTCGCAGACAGTATAATACTATTTGAAAAATTCAGCTAAATTTAAACTGTTTTATTTAATATACTCTGAATTTAGACTGAATTATTTTCAAACAGAGTTTATTTTCCCTCGTGAACACATTTAGGACCGTTAATTGCAGTGTGTGTGCGGTTTGCCTTAACGTTAAAGAAACGTGGCGCTTACTTTTGGCGTTATCTGGCTGTCGAAAGAGTGGTTTATTCACTACACGTCATCATCCAGCTGTACCATGTAACTGAGACTTATTTTCACTTTATCAACCAACAAATGCACTTATATAAAATTTCACATTAAAACACTTAAAATCGCTGTGACATGTTTCGATCCTAAGATCATCCTCAGGGAACAACATAGTTCCCTGAGGATGATCTTAGGATCGAAACATGTCGCAGCGATTTTAAGTGTTTTAATGTGAAATTTTATATAAGTGCATTTGTTGGTTGATAATTAAAGTGATTCTACGAAATGCACGGTGCAACAATAAAGATGAGACTTATTTTGTTTTCTGGAATGTAGGAATCGACTTTGAAAGTGTTATTTATGTGAAATTTACCCTATAAAGTGTTAATGTGATTTGGAATAACGTGGATGTTATTTGTATCTGTGACTGACGTTTTGCGTCTTTGCCGTCTGTCTACAGGAAGACACCAAGATATGGCACGGAAACAGGCCATGGCCGACTCATTACAAATCATTGTCTATTCATCATTATGGACTAGTATGCATCTTCTTACCATTTCGTTTGACTATTCAGTTTGAGTCAGCGTCGTTAAATGAGAATCCGCGCGGAGTTTTGCAAATATTGTGAGCTGTTGAGCTTCGCAATAGATAGAGCTTGGCCGTTCTGTTAGAAATGCATTACATATTTTCCCGCAGTGTTAATCTTTCAATAAACGAATATACGCAGTTGGCAATATATTTTTGAAGTGCCGTAAGTAGAGTCATATATTGGCCCAATTAGATTCTGGGAACGGCTATCAAACCATATTTCGTCTGAAATGCATGTGTGAGTTGACACAATATTTCGGAGCCTTATACTACAGGGCGGTTGCAGAAATTAACAAACCATAAACGGGTATTACATATTTGTTACTTTTGGTCAATGAACTGAAGTTAACAGGTCAAATGAAACAGCCGTTTATCATATAACGGAAACAACCAGGCTCTGGAAAATTGATTGTCCTACAACAAGGTTTTTTTACGTCAGTCAACGAATAATGGCAGATGATGAATACTGCTATAAGAGATATTGAAGGAAAATCGATAAAATCCATTAAAGCAACACACGAAATTAAGCAGTCCGAAAATAACCACTATAATATTGTAGCTGAACAGTTTGTGGTAAAATTGCTTTGGGGAATATTTCTGCTGTTTATTTGGACTGTATTATAAACCTGGTGACCAAATAGCGCAGAACTATAATTTTACCTGTTTTATTGGGTTGTACGTTTAGGTTATTCACCGCGAGATGAGAACGTGAGTTGTACTACAGAAATGTTTGCCGAGTTGAATCGGTAGGTTCGAATACAAAGAAGGGTCGAGATAAGTAAGATAATGGTAAGGTTCGTGAACTATTCAGCGCGTATTATGAATCAAGTCGTAGCGGATGGAATGTTCGGAACATGTAGCATCTGTCTGCTTAATCGAAAGTATGTATGTGTATATATTTAGTTGTTAAGTGATTCAGTCTACACATCTTATTAAACCAGATCGTCCCATCGGTTCTCAGAAATGCTTTTAACAGTGAGAGCTTCACTTATGCATCATCACACTTTGTGACTTCTTGTAATCTTGTAACTTACCATGAGGATGACCGCAACAGAGGTTGAAACCTGTCGCTAATGAGTAACAAGTGATAAACGCCGTTCACATACGTGCATTTGTTGGTCTTATTGTATAGATTTATTTTTTCTTTAATGCACGGATATGGAATATATGAGTATTAAAAGAAGGATAACTTGTTAGTGATCTGGTTGACTTCGAAAGCATAGTTAAAATTGGTACACTGTAAGTTGTAACGGGCCTCGTGTCTGTTGCAAGTTCGGATATCGTATGTTGGGAACTTTACTGTGTGAGGAGTATGCAAAATACGGAGTGGTAAGCTCCACTATACCTCCTGATAGTTTAATTTCAAGTGCGTTGTAATGTTAAATGGGGAGTGTGCATTTCAGTCATAAATTTATGGAAGGAAATTCTGCGTATCTGTTGAAAATATCATTGACAAATAAATAGCAGAAAGCTCGTCACTGACGCTGTTTTTTTTTTCAAAAGTCACAAAAATTAAATTTTGAATAATAGAGAAATTTCGATTAATAATTAATAGTAATTTAAGTCTTTGAATCACGTAGTACAAAACGAATTTAATAATTGGCAAAGTGAGACTCGTAGCCTGTTTGAACGCTATGGAGAATCCCACAGTAGGTAATCGAACAACGATTCTTCGATCCTCCAGCATGTAGCCTGGTCAATGCACCGACTATACTAACCATGCTCCTTACATAAATTATGTAGTTGGAAAGTGTAAAAATTAGTGGATGCTGGCTGGCAAAAGATCCTCGTATTGTAACGAAATTTTCTTTATCAAACGATGCCTTGATGGAATCATGGACATAACAAGCCTTCTGTCCGATGGAAAGCCGGTGCCTGCAAGGTTAGTAATATGTGCAGAATTCACCTTGACTTTCCCGTACGTTTCCCTGGCGTCGTTCATAGACACGGAGGTAACAATTACCGCCTGCAGCCTTCTTAGACTGGTTGCAAGAGTGGCTTATCCACAATGTTCGCTTGGCATTGTTGCCATCATTCTCAGTAGATAGTGAAGTGTAATTTATCAGCCCCTTATTCACACCACAGGTTGCTTAAGTCTCATTCCGAGAAGATGAAGCTGTCTCTGTCACAGCCAAGAGAGACAGACAGCAGCTGTGTTGATGACTGCATTACCTGGCTGAGAGCATCATTACGTAAACTTTACGGGATAATAAGAAGAGCGGTTTATTTGAGTCTGTCTTTAGTAAAAAGACGAGGAACTTTGTGATGCCCTTCTACAACTGTGCAGAGTTGTTCGTTTGGGGTTTAGGAGGGACGAATTTAATTGATATTGTCACGGCATCAGGGATCGCGAGTATTTTGCTGGTATTTCGGGCACATGTAATGAAGGTGGAAAGAGCTTTGTTAATTGCATGGAGTAGGGTCTTTGAGAATATGATAGTCGCTGAGCTAAATTTTTGCCTTTCTTGAAACCGGAAGTTCTCTTACCGTGTTCGCAGAATCGCATCTTAGGTGAATCCAGTCGACACCCTCACACCTACTTAAGATCCTTCTTAATATGATCATCTCATCTAGGCCAAGGTTTCTAAATTTGTCTCTTTGTGTGAGGATTTTTAAATAGACTTTATATTGGTAAGAAATGTCGTATTTTTATCACATTCTTCGACTGCACGCGTTTTCTTTAGCTCATAGGGCGTATGTAACTATGCGTTGTATCAGAAGTAGATTGACTGCTTCACGAGTGTATTGTCTGTGGATGAAAATATCTGAACATTTACCTAAAACTACAAGCCTACTTGAAGGAGATGGAGAGAGTACGATCTCGTGTCGGTTGAAAATGCTACGGGCTGCGAGAGTTCTTCCTATTGTTCTTTAAGTCCGCACTTGTGTCGTTGCTCTGTTCTTTAGGCATATGAATGATATTTCTGTTCCTTTGTACTTTACGTTCTTGTGTATGTCGTTTTTACGGTTTTTCATCTGTTGTTCTCGCGTTAACCATCAACGACTTCGCACTCCTCTCAGAATCTTCATCTATGCCATTAGATAATTAATTCGTTCTTTCTTCCTCTCTTTTTCTTTGCCTGTTGTCGTTGCCATACTTCTCCATCCTCCTCTCTTTCTATTCTACCCTCTGTCTCGTATATTTGTTTATTACCCCTTTGATTTGCTTGCCTCCTTTTTCTTTCTAACTTCCATTTTTCATTTATGTGTATACTTTGTTCTTTACTTCTATTATTCATCCTCATATTTATTCTTCTCTCTACTGAAATGCGTACCATGCTGATCATGGTTCAATATTGGGTTCAGTTAAAGAAACATTTTATTCTGAACTGGGAATTTTTCTAAGATCACGGAGGACTTTACGTGTACAGCTGATCCTGTGATCCGTGACGATCGTCTGACCTATATTCTAAAGAGTTACTGAAGGGAGCAATTTTTATGAAGCTTGTGAATTCCTATAAGCTGCCGCAGTCAACTCCTGCCTTGCAGTTTGACGCCTAAGGGAAGTTAATTTTTTAATATAAATAATTTTTCTCTAGATGCTTTTCCGTTGTATTTTAGTAGTACATATTCTGTCTCCGATTCCTCATTTAAGTGACTTTATTCTTGAAACCTTTGCATAAGTGAATGTGTGCTCATTTGTTTTCGCGTTATCTAATTATATTCTGTGTGCAGTGGATAGAAAAAGAGACGTGAAATCGAAGATGTCTTTTTTCAACCTCATTTTATTTTTCGTACGTGCGGGATCCTGTAGGGATATTTTCAAGTCAAACAATTGTTTGTGGAGAACAGGAGTGCTTTCCAGTTTTATTTTTCAAAGTTCCAAAGCATTTATGTATGTCATTTCATTAGGGAAATATGATAGTGTTTGTGGAGAACGGGAGAAACGTGTCTGCATGTGGCGTTGGGTAGGAACAATGGTGCTGACGCGAAGTACAGTTTCCTTCCATATGTGTGTGTATATATATATATATATACACACACGTTCTCTTTCAGAGTTTGTCTAAAGAGAGGGAGAGTGCTAAAGTACACAAACAAGGAGTGACGTTCTCCAAAACTGTTCTAAAACATTAGAGGAATGTAAACCGCCACTGCGGTAACTAAATCGGATACAGAAATCAAAGTATTGTAGTGTTCTGTGTTCTTTGAATTCGATCGCTGTAATGGGCCGTTAGCTGGTGGTTTATCTCCTTATGCGTGACAGTGCTTGTGGCTGAACTTCATGGAGATTGCCTCAGATCGCGAGAAAAACTGCACACACCTCCATCTTTCGTAAAGTTATGCAATGAAAGTATTGTCTGAAAACTCTTCTTCATGTGTTGTTCATGTTGATAGATCAATGCGATGGATTTAATAATGAGGGCCTTGCCTCAACTATGTAACACAATAGTGCAGAAGATTTTTTTTTGAAAAGGAACTAGGCGCTTCTGGAACGTAATGCTTAAATATCTTTTTCACAAGAACAGGCTCCTTTAATTTTATCCCTGCCCATAGCCAGTTCAGTCCAGTTCATTGACTAAAAACCAGCCCCTTTAAAATCCGTTTTAATGAATGTGGTTTCCTCCTCAGGTCTTCAGATTCTCCTGCCCTTAGGCTTTCGCATAAAAATTTGACATATGTTTATCATCCCCGTTTTGATTGCTCTATGTTCTTCCTATCTTGTCCTCACTCGAAGCAACATTTCCCTGACGATTACGAACTGTGGAACTTTCGACTGTGCAGTTTTCTTCACCCCTTTATTACTTAACTACTATTACATACAAACATCATCCTCAGCTTATTGTCCTCAGTGTGTAGGCTAATAGTACTGTACAAAGAAAATATCATCAGCTCTAGGGATGATCGAGGTCTACTGAAATATTTCGGAAGGGTTGTTTGAATAAAAGGAATCTTATGTTTATTGGACCGTGCATCATCTTGATAGTTGAATAAATAGAGACCACTTGATGTCACTTGCTTTATTATTTCTTTATTTAATGCTCAACATGTTTCGGATGTTAATACATCTATCCTCAGGAGCTTGCGACTTATTTGTTGAGTTATTTCATGGGTTGTATTGCTCTG
>Ga0123355_10022107_pt1 | contig 10192 bp, 6 predicted proteins | sample TergutEmb28metaG_3_FD_89872 | JGI IMG/M metagenome (GOLD analysis project Ga0123355, IMG submission 89872) | Embiratermes neotenicus P1 segment gut microbial communities from Petit-Saut dam, French Guiana - Emb289 P1 | ecosystem: Host-associated > Arthropoda: Insects > Digestive system > Gut ... | reverse complement strand
TGAAATAACTCAACAAATAAGTCGCAAGCTCCTGAAGATGGATGTATTAACATCCGAAACATGTTGAGCATTAAATAATGAAATAATAAAGCAAGTGACATCAAGTTGGTCTCTCTTTATTCAGTATACATCGTCACAAACCGGAACACTGTAATCTCAAACATTCACTGCTGTGAGAACCTCAAATCTTTCTTAATTTCTAGTTACAACGTTATTGCCAGTTGAATGTGTGAAGCTTCTTTTACACTTCTTTGAAGAATCGATTTTACTGTTCAGCATTACCCTGTGTGGCGGCAGTCTGTAAGTTAGTCTGGTTTGTATCCTCTCTCCACTTTGCAAGACGTGGTTCCGAAATTACGTCCCTTGTAAACCACACGGCTGGCAGACTTCATTTGCATAAGTTTTAGTTTTCAAGATTAACAACAGAGCTCGCTGAAAGTATAATAGAAGAAGTTGCTGTGGTGATGGAAATGAGGTTGAAAGAAGGATGAGAGGGTTGAAGGGACGGGAGGCTTGTTACTTGAGGTGTTGCAAGATGGGAATAAAGAGAGACAAGGGGGAATTGTGGCTGGGGGTTGAGAGGAGAGGGGTTTTTGAGAAGCGCAAAGAATGAAGAAAATTGGAGGGAAGTGTATGAAAATAAGGAAAGAGTTTTTTATGTGTAGCCAAGAAAGATTAGACTACATTATAGAGCATCCTCTACCCCTACCGCACCACCCCGAAACTTGGGAAACACATCCTTTAATGAAATGAAGAGGGCGGGTGTTGGTTGTGCTGCAGCCGTAGCAGGGGCATAGTGTTATAACGCCGTGGAGTTTAATTCTTACTCCGACGATCTAAGTAACCGCCCCCAACCTCCGACGCTATGGGGGTTGGGGAGGGGGTGCTTTATAATAAAAAAGGAAAGTGTCAGATGAGGCTTAAAAAAGTTAGCCATGGTGTTTGTTATACCGTACCCTGTTTTTATTTTAAATTCGTTTACATATTGTCCTCCTTTGAAATGAAGCGAATATTTTAGAGAAGCCAGGAAATAAGGGAGACATAGCTATAATAATTTACACATCATAAAGGAAGGTACATTTTCTCTTAATACAAGTCTTGCTGAAAAGTGGAGAACACGGTAGCAATGCAAATATATTTTGTCGGATTCTTGTTTATATGCTAATAAGAATTAGGTATGCACTGTGCTCAAAGATGGCGCCTGCATGTAATACGACAACACTGTATGGACATTTGTTTCGCTGTGCTGTAACGTAATGGCGTTGAGTCAAGCAGAAATAGCCCTCGATAAAGCAACTGCAAATCTTGCAGGCAGAGTTTACCTCATCCCCTCCTTGTTGTTCCTTTATTAACAGTTTGACGAGCTCTACTTAGCAGGAAATGTTGTTAGATCTGTGTTTCTGCTTTAATGAAGAACACTTACCGTCTGCGTTACAAAATTAAAAAAAAGAACCACGCATTAAGATGCTTAAAACAATCAGAGGCATGAAACTTGATCTGCTAGCACGAAGTAAGGTAAAGGTAAAGTTGTCCCTGTATTTTAATGAAGTTTCACACCAGGAAGACGCATGAGGGAGTGGAAGTACAGTTCCACGGATTCTTTATTTTGGCACTAGATGAAGGTGAGCGATCGACTTCATGCCTGGTGGCTTTAACTCCGGACTAAGCAACGCCGGTACTTACTTCATAAGCTGGATGGGACCAAGACACGGTCTCATCGTGGTGAAGAAGAGAAAGCACTCTTGCCCGTGGCAGGGTCCACTTCCGTTTCCTCCTAGGACCAGCCTGCAGTCTAGTCGCTACATGGCTGAAGCCATTCCGGCTATTACTGTGAGGGGAAAGCAGAAATTTGAACTCTTTGAAAACAAAGTTGTGTGAAATGTATTTACACCCTAAGGAAAATAAGAACGTTGCAGTTTAGGAGGTTGTAATTTATAATGGGGAACTAGTATTGATAGGGTACTGAAATTCGGGACCTTACATGTACCTTGAATGGGACGAACAAATGCTTACAGAATTTTTTAGGGGAATGGTGTGATAAAGCGACATGTTGCTTGGTTGAGGCGGCTGTCGCAGGTGATGTGAGAGTATTGGTACGAAGTAGACCTTACTGTGTTGACTAATTTGTTTAGGAGCCATAGAGGCAAGTCGCTTACTTAACAGTGCTAAACCTTCTGATCCTTACAATAGGCAATTTGTCAGTTTTATTTTCTGACGTGCACATTCTGACTCTCACAGTTTTACTGTGAATTTCCCAATAATTCACACACACACACGCGCGCGCGCGAGCGCGCGTGTGGGAGTTAAAGGATGATGCTTTTATTTAGACAAAATAAATTACAAATATATTATAAGACAGCCATTTTCGGACAGTCAGTCAGTCAGATTAGAGGCTAGGTTAACTTGTAGGTACGGCCTTCGACCGCTCGAACGCTGTGACTGTTTGCTCGAATACCACTCAGTGCACGGACGTATGTCTCCCCATTTTTTGTGTCTGGTGTTTGCCAGGTATTCTGAGTGAATTCCTCGCGATAGACCGACCTTCCATTCCAGCAGTTCTACGCATTGTCGAAGAAACCGTTCTCGTTCCGGTCGTTATTTACGTATTTTAACAGTGCAGAGGGCCTGATCTGTAAGACGACGACAATAATAATAATAATAATAATAATAATGTAGATCTACTGAAGAGTTGAAACCTATGTGCGAGTGATGTATAACGTGGCGGTATCCCAGTTTACCATGATTTTAATAAACTTGGGGCAGTTCCGACGGCGTGAGATGTACAATTCGTGACGTTTGCTGTTCTTTACTTTCTCTCTGTCTGCTATTGTGTGGCTGGCGATATGCTGAATGCGTCGGTTCCCAAAATAATTTCACTGATAATTTTGTTATGAACAGTGTTAAGAGCGGGCAGTGCCAGTAACCTTAGAGTTAGATACACAGCAGACTTAACGTAGATTTGGTGTAGCAGTCTGTGGACAAAATGCCTTATTTTGCTTATTATTATGTTTTTCTCATCTGTCTGAGGATGGGGTGCGTTGGCGGCCTGTTAGGAACACGATAATGAAACTGCAGTTCCGTAACAGGCGGGAGATTTTTTTACAAGCTGAGCGACTGTCGAATTTCAAGAATAACCGTGGTGCATAGAGTCAGTTAATTCTGAAACGTCATTGTGCCATGCATAATTTTTAGCTGCTAGTTGCATTAGAGTGAAGCTGCTCAGAGCCCACAGTTCATTTAATTAATGGACGTCAGCTGGCTGTAATGTAGGCCTAAAAGGAACACAAATTTTTATAGAGCCTGCTGGTCTACTGTCAGCGTACTGTACTTCGTAAGAAGATAATTCTTAGGTTCTTATCATGCATAAAAATGACACACATTTGTAAAGGTAAATTAGTCCCATTACAGGCCCGAGGTGCCCAGAGGGTTCCAGGAAGTTAAGGTTCCCAGATTACGTGACAGTGGCCCAGGATGGTGGTAAGGTTGTCAGCCTTACGAACCGGCCTCTTTTTACCCCCAGGAAATACTCCTGGTACTCATTTATATTAGAGGCTGAGTCGACCCCAGGGCCATAATGCGAACGGAAGGATTATGTCAATAAAAAAATTCCAAGGACACCATCTGGAATAGAACCAGCGACCTTCCGCTTTGTAACACAGCACCTTAACTACACAAATGACAAACATAGCTTATTAAATAGCCGATACGACTACACTGAAACCAAACACAGTCTGTCTTAAATTTTTCTTAGACAATGCGAAATCACATTCCATTTAAGGATCCACACTTCTGTCTTCAGGTTGTCACTTTCAGGTGATTACAATAATTAAGGATATTTTCGTCCCAAGCTTAATACTTTCGCTCTGTAACTTCGGATTTTCAAAGTAACATGTTACGTAGTAACAAACTTGTGAAGTGTTCGAGGCCATTAAGCCTGAGTCCATTTCGTTGTTTTTCATTCGAATTGGTCTTGCAGATTAACACAGTACACTTCTTGCTGCAGTTAGGATATGTCGACGATTTCTCTACTCACAATGCATTTTTTACCGTCCCTTTTTTTCCATTACCTCGGACACGAACGATTAAGAAAGTAAATGGGTTTCAGCAGCCAGAAGCACTGCATGTCTCCTGCCAGGGGATGTCGCGACTTCTGCATCCCGAAGACGAGCAGTCCGTGGGCTGTCGACTTCTGTTTCTGATTGACGGAGTAACTGACTGGGCCTGTATAGTTAAGTACGTAACCAACTAAACAAAACTTACTAACGAAGTAATAAGTGTTCTGCAGTGTGCTTAGAAACCGACGTTAGAGTGGCCAAAACATAATGCTGACGACTGATATCAGTTTATTGCAAAAGTCTACAGTACGTGGTGCGATACATCCATTTCTCGCAGCGTTTTGTTTTTACACAAAGTAGGTGCTTCTTGTGTCTGTATAGTCTCACATTCAAGAAAGTGAAACGTACAGAGATCTATATTTTGTATGGGTAGACCGTGGTCTCTGTCTGCCTATACGAAATGACTTGCAATGGTAATTTTAATTTTGTGGACATTAATACCCTAAACATGACCACCTGGTGGTCTAAAGATGTAGCCATGTTGTCCTCTGCTAACACATAATAAAAGGTAAAGCAGTCCCGTTACAGGCCTGGAATGGCCCACGGGGTTCCAGGAACTTAAGGTTCCCAGATTTCATGACAACGGCACAAGATGGTGATAAGATCAGCCTTACGCACCGGCAGCCTTTACCCCCAGGAAATGCTCCTGGTACTCATTTCTGTCAGAGGCTGAGTCGACCCCAGGGCCATAGTGCGATCGGAAGGATTTTATGTCAATTAAAAATTCCAATGACACCAGCTGGGATCGAACCAGCGAGCTTCCGATTTGTAGCACAGCACCTTAACCACTGTGCCACCGCAGGCTAACACACAACAAATAGACTAACCCGTGCGATGAAATGAGATTTGAATGAACATTTAAATCTTCTAGAATGTTAAGCTGTGTTGACCGGTAAATAGTTACCGGCATTTCGGTGGTGCGTAGGGCCATTGCTTGCAACATTAAGCTGCCCATATTTTGCTGCAGGGCTACCCTTCTTTGATTGTTTTACTCTAAAGATGAAGGCACTGCGCTGCTCCTAAACGCCAGCAATTATTTACTAGTCGACGTGAAATTGTATCCCAGAAGGCTTTTGTCGTCATCAACACCGTCGCGATAACCACAAGTGTCCAAAGTGCCAAGATATTTGCTTCCGAACAGGAATAGCATTATCACTCTTCCGTGATTGCCATATAATTTCCACGTCGTTATGTCTTTATCCAATTTGTAATTTCACACAACAACTTCGACGTGTTTAGCAGAACGTCGTCATATTTCATATTTTCTTCATGTAGAAGTCACGGTGCACGTCGCGTAGGGGAGTCCAGGTGTAACACAACTAATCCTTAACCTCAGCACGACATGGGCGTGAGGGGTCAGCTTCATGCTCTGGTTACCTTGCCCACTCGGAGGGACTCCTACCTCCCCACTCCTTCTGGTACCCGTTGAGTATAAGGCTGGGTACGCGCCAGAGCTGATTTGGGCGCTTTGGATTAGAGAAAACTCTCTTTTCCCTGCTGTGGATGGACCCACGATTCCTCGGTTACCCCTTCGGTAGTCTGTTCAATATACCGACTACCCTAGCCCGGCTGCCCTTTACACTTCATCATAGTTCTGCTGGAAGTTGTTTTCACTTCGGTTTTCAAGTCCACGTTGTTCACAACTACAAATTATGCGACGTGAGTGCAAAAACGTGGAAAGCCAATTTCACGTGCAGCTTGACTGTAATCGTGTAATATACCGGTAGTCTCAACAGGTGACAGAAATGATCGAGAAACGAGTGTGAAGGAAGATATTAGGTCCCAAGAAGGAGAAAGAAGCTGCAAGATGGAGAAAAGTGATTTGTACCCCACGCCACATGATTAAGAGCATGTTACTGACGGAGTATGTTGCACGCGTGGAAAAGAAAAGAAATGCGTACGTGGTTTTGGATGGGAAACCTAAGGGAAAAAGGCAGAGATAGGAGCTAGTCGTAGATACGAGGTTAATGTTGAAATGAATCTTAAAGTATTTTGATGCGAGATTATGGGCCGAATTCTTCTGGTGCAGGTTAATGGACTTTGGCGGGAAATAAGGAAATGAACGTTTTGGTTCCCTAAAATGAAGGGAATTTTTTGATTAGTAGCGGGCCTATTGGCTTTTCAAGGAAGACTCTTTCTCAGTTCTAAGTCTGAATTAATTTACAGTGTATAAACTTCCAGACACGAAATACAGGTGTTTGGACAGAATATGCTCTCTGTCACCGCAAGGCAAGAGGCTTACAGTGGCACGTGGACATAGGATGGCTTGAGCGGAATACGAACCTGCGATTGAAGTATTCGTCCTTTTTTTTAATCTGTGGGTTGACAAACGTGATGAGTACACTGACTGACTGCAGACTGCAACATAAACACAAGCATTTCACTTGCATAAGAAACGTCTTTTAGTACTGGTATGAAGTCTGTCGTCTCTGCAAACGTCTAGTTAAATTGTAGGAAATTCGTTCTGCGTGCAGCAGTTTCGTAATTAACCAAGTACCTGGCAGATGCTCGATATTTGACTCGTGACTGTTTTGGTGTAGCCGCCATCGCCTTTGTGACCTGTCCCTATCCGGTCTGAATTGCGACAAGTCGACTGACACACTAGTGTTATCATAACGGAACTGGAAACCAGGCGTCGTAGGAAAGCTTGCTCCGTCGTCAAATAAAGTGCTGTTCTCGGCCGCCATATGTTATCAGCGGCTGAATAAATTCGTCTGTTTGGCCGATTGAATTGTATCAGCAAGAGCTAAGAGTGGCTTGTGTTACATTTGTGGACGGAACTTTGTGTTTTTATTGCCGTCTTCGCTATGTGATGAGTGATTACGTGCAACCCAATAATAAATTTACCCAAAAAATGCGTTCTTACGTCAGAAAATTAAGGTAAGCAGGGATCAAGGAATGAGCAGGAGTATGCCCTTCAAGGTAAAGGAGGAATCAGTGGCAGTGGATAAGGAAGAAGAAGAAAAGGAAGAAGAAATTACATGTTTTTCGTAAGGACATAAAAAGGAGGAAAAGGGGAAAATGGTGGATAAAAAGTCAGTGGAAGGAGAAAAGAAGAAACAGAATAGGACAGTGGTGAGGAAAGATGCGAAATACAGGAAGATAAGGAAGAAGGGAACGGAAATGTTTTTGCTACAGAAGTGAAGACAATAAATGTGTCCTCGGAGGGTGGAGTGGAGGTACGGTGTAATGTTCTGCATTTTTAGTCTGGGCAGTAGATGGGCGTGAGTGGTCAGCTTCATGCCCCGTCCGCTTTGCTGGAGTAAGAACACCATGCACCTATTGAAGAAAAGGCTGGGTGGTCCTCAGAGCCGTTCTGTACGCTTTGTAGAAGTGACGAATGCCTTAGCCCTGCTTGGAATCGTAATACAATTCTTTGGGCCTAAAGCCTAACGCCTAGTCACTATACAAACTGAGCTATCGTGGCTTCAAAATGCGTCAAATAGCAGTTTCAATTATATACCTGTCCGTGGAAGTGAGCTATCAGGAAAGACATCAAACACTTCTTAAGACATATCGCTGAATTGATTGCGCCACTTCGCTGCCAAGTTGTTAACCCCTGTCTTAAACTTCCTTTTTCTCTTTAACTATTCATATCAGCGTTGCTGCTTATTACAGTGCCCTCGTATGGACAAAAAGATTACAAAATTTCGGATGTATTGTTTTTATATTCAGGATCTTTGTGCCTTTCCAAAACAGTGAATGTTGAACAATGCTGAAACGGACCAGCGTTATAAATCCGTATTTCGGCATGTGAATCTCGGCAGATGTATCGGAATTAAATAAAGTAAAAATGAAAACAACTCTTTAAATTTAAACGCATGGAAAGTGTCCTTTAATACCGCCGCCACTCCTTATCTCCTTAAAAGCGAGTACGATCCACTCAGCTGGCGCTAAAAAGTATATCTGTCTCTGTCGCTGTGAGCAAGTAAAACTTTGTACCGAACATAATTCCCTGCAGTCAGTAGGGGAAAATAATATAATAAAGGGGAATTGGTGGGAATTGTATGAAAAGATTTGGATCCCGAGTTTCGTCTTGCAGCATCTAGAACCCACACCACTTCCCCAGAGCACAGCTTTATAAATGTTTGAAGTTTTCTCACAGTGAGAAGGATGAGAGGGAAGTGGGAAGCAAATGAGGAGATTTTGTCCTTTATTATTAGAATATCTGGCGAAAACTCTGGCTTGTGACTTCAGTAGCGGCTCGTTTCCTCTAACAAACGGGTCAACACCTCTCAAACGGGTCAACACCTGAAAAAATACACGTACTACATTTACATACACAGTTCTGGATAAGTATATGTCGGGCAGAATGAATGGGTTTTGGTTGTGACTGTTTTTGGCAGAGACGCAGTGATATTTACGAATGGATTTCTTTGGACGCTGTGTCGCCCTCTACTCTAGCCTTCACAACTATTTGGATGCAGGATCTGTTTCTGTCTTCCAGTAGAAGGTGGGAAAACCCAGTGATAAATTTCGCCGTTATCTAACGGGTAACATAGAACAGGTGACCTGTCCATCTCTCTGCACTTCGCAAACGCATGAATCAACTCTGACATCATACGTCAGACTTTTAATGATACGAATCCTCGGACTGCAGACCGGTGCTGTTAAAGATGGTGAATTAAGTCTTTTAAGCAAAGTCTTGTCTTTTTGTACCATGCGATTCACCATTCAATATAACTGTTTTTCGCCCACAAAGTGTGTTTAAGCTATCCGTTTTCTTTGGTTCTTAAAATGAACAGGGAAGCCTTGTTTTGGAAATGAGTTACTTCGTAACAGTTACACGTAACCTTAGGCTATAATCAAATATTATTTAGTCCATATAAAATTGATCATGGAACTGATACGCATTTATTATAAGTAGGACAGGAACTGTAACATCTTATTACATAGACAAAGTTTGTCATGTTACGATTTGCTAAAAATTATCTTGGAAGCAAAATGCGAATTTGAAATATTGTGAAGAGCCATCTGCAATAGGCTATCAATGTCCAGATTAGTAAGACCATTTACGTTTTGAACGTCAGCTTATAGAGCAGGCTGCCACGTTCCATGGTCCGTGAGAACCAAAATTTTAAATATAATGTGAGAAGGGCTAGGGTCAAACAGCTGCAAGACACGGCCGCCGCTGTTCCTGTTGGGCTCATCTGCACCAGCAGTTTGCTTATTGAGAGCAGGAGACAACTCTCTCCTTACTTTTGAAAATCGGCTTAATGCGCTGGAAAGTAAGAAAGACAATTAATATCAATTATCACTGAGACGTGCTAATTAATTCTTAGATCTATGCTTCTGAGATGAGCACGTGAATAAAGGGAAGCTTTTTTCAAGAATGAGGAATATTCTTGAACGGAGATAACAAAATGCAGAACTGGAAAGGAGAGTTGCGGTCTCTCTTCTACCTGCATTAGGCCTGTTGGTTACTGCTCCTTAAGAAACGGTGGAAACTTAGACCTATACTGTTACTAAAATTATACACATTTTGATGGTTCAAATCCAAGAATTAAAAGTTGTGACATTGTTTACATCTAGTCTTTGAAACAAGTCTAAATATCATTGATGAAAGGACCTGGCAGTATGCCAGCATGAAATTATTCGGGAGTTCGGGAAATTTTGAATCCTGTCTTAATATCGGCTCGGCATGACAAGTATGTTGTTAAGTGCTGGGAAGATTAGGCTGTAGTACAGGTATACAGCTATATGCCGTAGTAAAAAGAGTAAATATGTTTCGGAGCTTCAGGGGATGAAGTTTGTAGCGGACATGTCAGGCATTATAATAGTAATAATTCTAATAATAATAATAATAATAATAATAATAATAAAATATGCTCCCAAACTTGAGTATGCCTCAACTGTGTGGAATTCTGTAAAGTCTACTGATGCCAAAAAGCTGAATTGCTTCCAGCGGAAGTTGGTAACGCTGTGTCAATATCGTTTCTCTACTTATGAACATGTTACTTACGATGGTTTTCTTACATTTCTGAAGCTTCTTGCCCCGCACAACAGAAGACCTTTTCTTGATGCCCTGTTTTTATTTCTGTTTGTTCAGGTTTAAATGTTGCCCGTCTCTTTTGGAT
>Ga0123355_10022106_pt1 | contig 10193 bp, 4 predicted proteins | sample TergutEmb28metaG_3_FD_89872 | JGI IMG/M metagenome (GOLD analysis project Ga0123355, IMG submission 89872) | Embiratermes neotenicus P1 segment gut microbial communities from Petit-Saut dam, French Guiana - Emb289 P1 | ecosystem: Host-associated > Arthropoda: Insects > Digestive system > Gut ... | reverse complement strand
TAACCACGTGACACCCCTCTATCCGCAAAAGTTGGCACTAACTTCGCCTACCGGCGGCGGCCGCTCTGTCGGTATGGTTCGCTCGCGGACTAAAGCCACGGAGTTTAGTTTTTTAGTTTAGTGGGGTTCCGAAAGCCATAAAGGAGAGAAGGTATACAAGGACAAAAGACACCGGCCTTGGTATTCTAAGTAGAGAGCATATTGCAGTTAGTGGTGTTTAGACCGTTAGTGAGTGCGGAAGTAATCAAGGGAACTCAGATATAGGCCGCTATGTGAAAAAGGAGTGTACTGGTGATGTTTATAACCATAAGTAACCTGTGCAAGAATTAGGAGAAATAACAAAAGTGAATTAAACTAAAAGTGGTAACACCTTCATTAATACCCAAACCCGTTGATACCGTCATACTTGTCCCTGGCTACCTATAAACCTACCACGCATATTCCCTGAAATAAGACATGCTCACCGCTGAACAGACTAGAAGCCCGATCCTCACACCTCATGTTACGTATATTACGAACGAGGTGCGAAGCCGGATAATCTAGCCAACGAACAAATCAAGGATCGGTTATAAAACGAACACAATTTTCATTGAAGTCACAATAATAATATTAAAAACACTAAACTCTAATATGTTTCGGACCTCACTGGCCCACCATCAGAGAGAGAGAGAGAGAGAGAGAGAGAGAGAGTACGTTAGATTTTGTCGTATTAGTCAATTAGGCTTAATAAACAATATATTGAACCCTACTCTCTGACAATGGAAGAACTGGTGGGATTCTTCTGCGTAGACGGAAGATAACCACAAGTTCTTCCACATATGTAACAGATTAAAATGTTTGTAGTAATTGTTCTATACAATAATTAGCGTACCCTCTGACGATAATCCAGTAAGGTCCGCAACATGGAGGAGTTTAATGTTTTTAAAAGTAATATTGTGAATTAAATGAGAATTGTGTGCATCTGTTGGTTGAAGTTGTGGAAACTGAAGTACGAGGGTATAATGCACGGAATGGACAACATATAATATGTTAGATTGATGATAACCGTAACTTAATTCTGTAAAAAATATTATCTTATGCTTAATTACGTAATGCTTAAACGTAAAATTTACATGGTTCACTTTACTTTAAGTTTGTTATGTAGGTGTAACGCTATTTGAACAATGGATATTCCTAACCCGCTAAAGCTGAAATCAAACCGAAGTGAATTTAATGATCAATTCCGTATCGCGCAACAAACATACTGCTGTATAGGTAAATAATAGTATATGCTCTTTGACACATCACAATCACAAATCATGCTACATTGTGTGAGTAAACTTTATAATTTTTTAACATTAAATTGAGGGTACTTACACTGACCACTGGAACTGCAAGGGCCGACCTTAAATATCTCTCCCTATCTGTCATTATTGACAGGTTTTATTCCTTCTAAAACGTTATTTTTCTTAAATGTTTTCAAAGAGTTTTAAAGGAATTATAGTACATATGAAAGACAGCTGATGTCTAAGAGTCATATAAACGCGCATCCCTACACAAACAAAAATTCCACTGTAACATATGATTTGAATGTCACGAGATACTGAAGTGCAAACGTAGAGAAGAAAAACCAACTAGAAGCTACTGAATGCTTTATTGCACTTATAATCTGCTCGACATGTTTCGGGCACTTATATGCCCATCATCAGGAGCTCGAGACTATACTTGTGTTATAACGGCATGTGGTGTGTACTGCCTTGGTTGCTGGTGGTCGGTGGTCAGGTGCAGGGCAGCAGGTTGTATGTCCGGGATGAGGGAAGCTGCTCGAGCAGCTTCCCTCATCCCGGACACACAACCTGCTGCCCTGCACCTGACCACCGACCACCAGCAACCAAGACAGTACACACCACATGCCGTTATAACACAAGTATAGTCTCGAGCTCCTGATGATGGGCATATAAGTGCCCGAAACATGTTGAGCAGTTTATAAGTGCAATAAGCCATTCAGCGGCATCTAGTTGGTTTTCCTTCTGTACGCTTATACAACAATGCACATACAAACATACAACAAATACTGCAGTACATTTGTGCTACAAGGCTGTAAGGTTGAGTAACAATGGAGTATAGGCTTCAGAATATTACAACGTTACAGCCAGTGGAAACAAAGTTCATGTAATCGGGTAGCACATTAGTTGCGAACAGAGGAATAAATACAGCGTGAATGTCTGAGGAATGAAGACGAAGAATGAGCCGGAAATGGGAAACAATACGACAGGGCACTAGAGGAGACAAACGTCCTACATTATACCCAGTAGATATGTGGAGTGCAGGGTCTAGCGGAAGAACGTTCTACGCACCGTGTCCTACAGTACTTATGCCTAAAGTGACGAATTCCTTACTGAAACTGTCCACAGCATTTTCGACACACAATATAACTTATTTCAATAAATATTCGAGACAAAATTAATTTTGTTTTAGGTGAGAGTTAAGAAGTTTGTAGGTGTAGTAATATTGGTGCTTGACGATGGCTTGGCACAGTATTATTACTGAATTCGAATCGCTGTGAATTTACTCCCATGATTACAAGGATCCATTTGGGCAGTGCTCTTTGACTGACCATAGAAACACGGCGCCAAGCCGAGAAGGAAGTCCTAACATAAAGTAAAAATCGACCGTATTTTGGGTGCAATTTACAGGTTTCAAGATACGTGCGGAAAAGGGATTTTTGTCACAAAGTATGATGAGGTAATATGTCAGCTGTGATACTAATGACCAAGACCAGTTTGATTTGTAAAACTCGATTAACGACACATTTTCACGAGAGTATTGGTACGAAATCTGGGATCGAAGAGAAAGTTTCTTTCTGCAGGAAGGAATGGGCATACTTGAATTCATCCGTCAGTCCGTTTAAACACTTTAGATAATGCACAAAGGCCTAACGAATATATATTTACGTAGTTATTACAGGTTATTATTATGTCCGTCTGGATGCCTGCGCTACGTAAATCTTAACCCATGCAAAATATGTGCAGGTACCCAACAAGCGACTTCGAAATATCTGTTCTGTAATATAACTGAGGTGCCGATCCCAGTGGCCGCGCGGTTTAAGGCGTAGGTCTGCGGCCGCTCGCCTGCTGAGCTCGTGGGTTCGAATCCCACCGGAGGCATGGAAGTTTGTCTGTTGTGAGTGTTGTGTGTTGTCAGGTAGAGGTCTGTGCGACGAGCTGATCACTCGTCCAGAGGAGTCCTACCGACTGTGCTGCGTCGCTGTGTGTGATCTAGAAACGTCAAGAATGAGGAGGCCCTGGCCCACGTCTGGACGCAACTCCACAGAAAAAAAAAATATATATATATAATGGAGGTAGCTGTTTTCTCCGATAGGCTCCGAGCTATTCGAAGAAATAAAGCTGATCCACTTCACAAAACTTAACTCTGTCTGGTGGTGTATTATCGCCCTATTTCAATATAACACGACTGTCAACGTCGACATTATCTGAAATACATTACGCCGAATGCGGAGCAGTTCGAAAATTTCGCTCATTTCTATCGGTTGGAAAGATGGCAACAGCGATTATTCTTTTAAAACATATCACGAGGAATAGGATGAGGCGAGGGAAAGAAATAAAAGAAGAGCGGTACCATTAACTTTTGGCTTTCCCCTACCCACCCTTTAAAAATTCTCAAGCAAATCCATTAAGACGAGAAACAAATGACGACGGCGATGCGGCATATCGTGTCAACGGGTAATTTAGCTTTGTCACAGTCGTTAGAGAAAGAATTAATGTCTTTTTACTTCTGGTTTCTTCTTTTCTTTTATTCCTTTGAAAATATACATATTAAAGTCACTCCATTTATTGCCTGCATAATCTGTTTTATCTTTAGAATATTTGGGTGGGGAAGGAAATTCCACCATACGTCGCCTGCCTCCTCAAGAAAGAAATGGAATGTTTTCTTATTATTCCTTCTGCGTCTGTTGAGGAAAGAAGAGGATTTGCTCTGTGATTAAGGAACTGGAACAACGATTTTTTTTTCTCCCGAGACAAACTCGTTAGTCGAGTAGTAGTTGTTCTACAGGACGTTTCATGTCAATATTCAATGACATCGATGTATCAAGACAAAAGTTGCTGATATACATAATGTTCCCCGTCGATCTCCTGGATGTTTCTAGTCAACAGCTGTTGATCTACGGACTATGTCGAGATAATACTTGTTGATCTACAGGGTGTTCCTGATCGGATTCCTACCTTAATGTGCAAGCGACCGACACGTAACAATGATCTCTTTAAGGTTCAAATACGAAAGTGGTTTTACTCAATTGGAAATGGGTCGTCGAATTCTACAGTAGGTGGTTATTCATTTACTTTCTGAGCATCCGTTTACTCCGTACACAACTCCTATTCACTCAATTAGCGATGCATGCCAAACTAATCCTAATATTAGTGATTTTATTAATGAAACAGAAGGGGAGGTAAAACGACGAAATGATTGTTGTCATTAATAATTTTAATAGCAGTACCACACCATTACGTCTCAGAGCACATGAAAAGGTTTCTGCTTAACACAACGGATAACAACAAGATGCTGTATTGGCCAGTTTAAGAGAATACTTGGGAGAGTAGTTTGTACTTTTTGTATTACATGAATTTGGCCAAGCAGGTCGAAACATGTTGTAAAGTGTACTAAATACTTACAATAAAAGTTTGGTTGTATTTACTGTTTTACTTTAATATATTGTACGTGCTACCACAGCGGCAAGTATAAAATGAAGTTAAACACCCTGATTAGTTGGGAATGTAGTGCTGAAAGGGTAAAGAATAAATGCGTACAAATTTTTTAGTGAAAAAGTCCCATTTAAAGAAATTGTTTGGAAGAGGGACTACTTTCGAGACTCGCATTGAAAGAAAGTGTTACAGAAAACTGTCTTTCTACATGCGATGTGGACTGTCATGTTCACACAGGGCTGTCACAGAATACTTCAGCAAACTGAACCTTGTCCACGATATCACATTCCCTTTTCGTCTTTCAGGGACATTTAATAACACCACCCTACCCACATCTGGTCCCCCAACCGGCATATACAACTACGTCTGTCAACTTGAAATCCATTACCTACGAATTTCTCTTTCACAAGCGTGCTGTTTCCCATTTCACCTTCCTGGATTTAATTCTCTGGATAACACTAGGCAAAGATAAGGAATTACTGAAGAATAAAAAACCAACTGGATGCTACTTATTATTTTATTGTGCTTATTATAGACTGAACATGTTTCCGGAATTACTATGCCCATCATCAGGAGCTCGCGACTATGATGTTGATTACCACATTGGTCGTTTCGTTCTTGGTTTTCTGTATGTTGGAGGTTAGGTGCGGTTAGGCTGGAGTAGTGTCCGGGCTGCAGGCTAAAGACTTTCAAAGTAAGTAAATATAATTCAACAGGGAGTAAAAATTATTAAGTGACGGGTCGATGTTCATACTTGTGATTCTTCTACAGTGTGTCAGAATTTTTAAAACATTCCAGTTTTCTTACGCACGTGTTCTGAACGACCGACATTAGACATGCAACAAGGAGCAAGCATTCACCCGGACATTCCATTACAGAGAGGGGTTCTCGGTAACACTGAATCAAGACATGAGATTCCACACAATCGAATTTAGAACATAACCACAAGTATTTCAGAAGCGAGGGTTGGATTAACAGAGATTTCAAGGCAGAAAAAGAACTACCCTCAAAAATCCTCCCTACCGATTTTTTATTCTCCCCTCTCAAACTATCATAAATTGTCCCCTTCCCCCCTCCCTTGGCAAGACAAAACATAAAGTAATAAAACAAAAAATGGAGGTGAAACGAGCGTTTAATTATGTAGAAATGCTGCGGTCATCAAAATAAAACCTCGGATGATGATTTGCCCTTTCCACTGTTTAGTCTGCTACAGTGACTCTTGCGAGGGGCACACAAATTGGATTTTCAGCTACTGGTGAAGGAAGATGATTGTGAGGGCTCGGATCGTAACGGGGACGTAATTCCGCATACTGACTTTCTTTTGTTTCTGCAGTTCAGACTCAACGCCTCAAGCGTCAATGACGCGATATTGGTCACAGCCTTTTAACACTTAGCCTACTAACGTAGAGAATATGGTGAACTCCTAGTAATTCCAGCAATTTTAACGTGTACTATTTGGTGAACTACGTTTCGCAACATTGACAGCCCGTTCTTTTTATTGTCTGCACAATGTCTCAACACCGAATCAATCATGAACGCCGTCCTGTGTGTGTAAACGATTAGTCAAGCTTTTCGAAAAGCATGTGCAAAATTTAAATACCCCGCAGAATATTTCGGCAAGTTGGGACTGACAGATGGGATTTAACTGGGCGTTTAACCCTTTAACCTTTTGGCGTCTGAATTATTTTTTAAAATTGTAGCACACCCTGTATATAAAATGTGAATAAAACAGGAACCAAATACGTTAGAATTATGAAACAAACTGCATTTTGAAGAGAAAAAATACGGACAATATATACCATGTTTAAAATATTCAGTACCTGTATTTGTTGAATAAATACATAAAATGCAACGTTTAGAGGTTAGCCGTGCGGTACGACTACTATAGGGTCTTTAGCCGTTAAAGGGTTAAACGCCGAGTTAAATCCCATCTGCCCTTTGCTAGCATTATTCGGAGCTTGCCATATTCTCCACTTTAGCAGGTGAAGGGTTAAAGGGTTAAAGTACAGCCATCACTTTCAATACCACAACTCATAGCATTACAAAATTCTGCGTTCTGCCCACATAGTGCATTTGTATGTTTTGTGTGGATCCCAGAATAGAAAGTGATTTTTTCTCTACACAGAATTAACAGAAAGTTTTATGTACGAGTATTCTAGAAGGAGTGCTTACTGCGCGGTTCGAAATGGAAGTTTAAATATAAATCAGGCTAACCTTGTTTTTATGATTTAAAAGAACTATAAGTTTTCATGTGGGCTCTTTTAAGGCTGTACCTAAACTAAAGTTCTGAATTTTAATGGTTTTGATGACGCTGTTCCTAGGCCTAAGGACCTTCTGGTCCCAGAAATAAGCTTCGCTTTCTGGCAGCACTGCCGTCGGGAAATATAAAGAGCTTTATGCAAATGACATAATTACCAAAAATGGATTAAAGTGTTTATACAGGTGAACGTTATCGACGATTGATAAAATATAATATATAAAACGTCGGGAGTTGTATCAATTATTACAATTGCCGTATATGGATGCTGTTAACTTGGTGGCTGCATATACAATCGTTAAAATCTGAACATTTCTTATAGGTGTAATCCTGCAATGAATTGATATAAATCATGATAAGCCAGTGAAAATATAAACAGAGAACAATTCAATCTCTTGATTTTATTGATTGTGTAACCTTAATGATTTTATAACTTTAGCAAATAGAAAATAAGACTCCGTGAAGATCATACAAAATCATTGAAACAGGTAGCAGTACTTACGATATAAAAATTCATTTTTAATATATATGTAGTGCGTTGGTTGGTCTAAATAATAAACAGCACTTTTCAGAAATTGTTTCAGTAATCTATTTTGCACTGTCGTAGTTATTAGCTGGTATCTATGTATTGCAGTCACGTCGTCTTGAAACTTTTCGATTGTCGTTGTGGTAGGAAGGATAAACGTAAGGGAGGTAACAGTCATTTTGAAATTTTGAATTCGACTGTCCAGATTACTCGGCTGATATGTTAAGATGTGTATGTTCAGGTTGAGGGTTTTCAGCAACAGATGTTAAGAACAATATTTGGTAATAAGAGGGAGGATGGAGCAATCCGCACAGTGAGGAGCTTCATTACTTGTCCTACTCGCCTGTTTTCGTGAAATGATCAATTCAAGCAAATTACGATTGGCATGTCTTGTGACACGCATGGGAGAAATAAGAAATGCATACAGAAACTTCTGGGAACCGGATACGTTACAGTTTAACGACTGGGCTACGGACTGGATGGTCATATTCAAACCCTGACAATTGCAAGCGAACTTTCTCTTCTTCAAAACGTGCAGGTTGGCTCCGGGTCCGTGCAGCCTCGTACTCAATGTGTAACAGGGCTCTCTACATAAGGTTAAAGCGGCTGGGGCGTGAGTATGTACGCTCATCTCCATCCAATGCCGAGGCTAAGAATGAGTGGCGCTCTACCTCTATTCTTAGTGGTCTGCTTTGGGACCTGTTTTAATTTTAACAGAAATTTTATCAGAAAAAAAGTGAATCAACGTGGCCATTTTGGAGTCCTAGGTGTGGATGGTAGAATTATGACAATAAATTGTAAAGGTAAAGTAGTCCTGTTACAGGCCTGGAGTGGCACAGAGGGTTCCAGAAAGTTAAGGTTCCCAGATTGCATGACAACGGCACAGGATGGTGGTAAGGTTGTCAGCCTTACGCACTGGCCGCCTTTACCCCCAGGAATTGCTCCTGGTACTCATTTTTGTTAGAGGTTGAGTCGGCCCAAGGGCCATATTGCGATCGGAAGGATTTTATATAAATGAAAAATTCCAGTGACACCAACTGGATTCGAAACAGCGACCATCCGATTTGTAGCACAGCACCTTAACCACTGAGCCACTGTGGTCCCCCAGGATTATGATAACGGCTGACCTGAAATAAACGACATGTGAGCTTGTGGAGTGGCCTCATATGACCGCAGATCAGTACCGGGTTCTTAATTTGTTGTGCCCACAGCAAGAAATATCCTGGTCCACTGAAGGAATGGAAATTTCACGACAATTTGTAATGCTGTTACTTTCTCAACATGGGTTATACTCTAAGAAAGAATGAAGTATGGGATAATTAATTAGTTAATCAGTTTTCCGTTGCCATTATTCGATCACTGGCCATGCCAAGTGTCAAAGTTCCATTCAAAGTCTTCTTCATGTATGTACCGTGCATCAATGACGATTAAAACAATTTGTTATCCAACAGATGCACAAATATATAATTCGTAGATACAGTTAGAATTATTATAAAATATTTTAAATTTTTAAAATTGCTCCAACATGTTTCGGATCACAAGGGATCCATCATCAGGGAGCTCTATACAGTGTTTGGCTAAAAAAAAGGATGAGATCGAAACATTATTGTAATTTTAGCCAAGCACTGTATAGAGTTCCCTGATGATGGATCCCTTGTGATCCGAAACATGTTGGAACAATTTTAAATATTTAAAATATTTTATAATAATTCTAATTGTACCTACGAATTATATATTTGTGCATCTGTTGGATAGTAAGTTGTTTTAATTCCATTCGAAGCTTGAATCCTTTAGCCTGACGCAACGATATGGACTCGGAATCGTGACATGATTAAATATGTTTTGATGGTATGAATTATTCTCCTGTCGTACACAACGTTTGTTTTTGAACTACCTATCAAGATCAATTTATATAACTTCTGATCAAATGAAAATCACTGACAGCGGCAACCTGTACTGTTCTTATCTATTGACACCTACAGCTTCGCGATTTAGTCGCATGTTTTAAAACTATGCTTTATCACAGTCAACCAATCAGTCAGTTTCATAACAATCTTCCTCGCTGTGGATGAACCGACAAGCTGTAACTTGCAGTCCAGGACGTGGTCAATGCAAAGCTGTCACGGCCTAGGAAAAGAATGGCAGGGGATGATGGAGGAAAGAATACGGTTGTGCCTCTATGAAGAGATGGGGTACCGCGTAACTGACACATCGTGACCTCTGGTGATACAATAGTTAACTACAAGTGTCTTCTTCCCAGAGAAAAATATTGATATGTATCAATGTCTACAATCGACACTGGAGAAAAGTCGTTTCGTTAGAAGGATACGTAAATCATGCACACGTGTAGATTTGTAACTCTTTTTCTGGTAAGCGTAGAGAAGAAATCCAACTAGATGCTACTGAATGCTTTATTGCACTTATAATCTGCTCAACATGTTTCGGGCATTTATATGCCCATCATCAGGAGCTCGAGACTATACTTGTGTTATTGCCGCATATGGTGTGTAATGCCTTGGTTGCTGGTGGTCGGCTGTTAGGAGCAGAGCAGCAGGCTATGCGTCCGGGGTGAGGGAAGCTGCTCGAGCAGCTTCCCTCATCCCGGACGCATAGCCTGCTGCTCTGCTCCTAACAGCCGACCACCAGCAACCAAGGCATTACACACCATATGCGGCAATAACACAAGTATAGTCTCGAGCTCCTGATGATG
>Ga0123355_10022105_pt1 | contig 10193 bp, 6 predicted proteins | sample TergutEmb28metaG_3_FD_89872 | JGI IMG/M metagenome (GOLD analysis project Ga0123355, IMG submission 89872) | Embiratermes neotenicus P1 segment gut microbial communities from Petit-Saut dam, French Guiana - Emb289 P1 | ecosystem: Host-associated > Arthropoda: Insects > Digestive system > Gut ... | reverse complement strand
AGCAACATATCAGAAATTATCGGAGGTTTGAAATGACAGGGTTCGAAAAGCTTGAGATGCTCATAGCAAAAAAAGGAAGTCGTCTTGTATTGGGAATTGACCCAAGCAAGGTCGAAATTGAAATAGCTGCAAAGAATTTCAAGGGCGATCTAGAGGCCTATCTTATGTCAATTATCGATGACTGTGCCGAATATATAGTCGCACTTAAGCCTCAGCTTGCATTTTATGAAAAATCACCAGAAATGCGCCAAATGGCAATGAGGCTAATGAAACATGCAAGAGAAAAGCATGGCTTAGTTGGAATCTTAGACGTAAAGCGCGGTGACATTGCAAATACGCAAGCACATTGGGCTGCGGCTGACATAGCGAACTTTTCACCAGACATCGTCGTACTTAACGCTTACATGGGTGGAAGAGATGTTGTACAACCATATCTTGATACAGACAAGAACCTATGTGTCTACGTGTTGGTGGCAACAAGCAATCCATCCGCAAGAGATTTCCAAGATAAACTATGCGGCGGATTAATGAATTATCAACAAATGGCAATGCATGCACGAAAAATTGACAGTGCACGCATTGGCTATGTTATTGGAAGCACAAAACCAGACGCAATAAGAAATGTAAGAATGTTAGAGGCGGAAATTGGCATGCAACCTGGGCACGTGTTATCCCCTGGGTTTGGACGTCAAGGTGGAGACCTTGAGTTCGTTAAACACGGTGGTGCAAATGCTATCTACCCTATTTCGTCGGGACTCACAAACCCAGAATATTTTCCATCAGGCACAAAAACGTCAAAAGAAGTAGCAAAGTTATGGCGTGATGAAATGAATAAAGCTTTTGAGAGCTCTATCCCTACTAAGACATTAAAAGAACATGTTGTTGATTTGCTCTTGGATGCTGGACTTCTTGTTGCACCAAAAACAGACGACGTGGCACTTTGGCCATTTCTTAAACGCGGTAGGGACAAATTGAAATCACTGGGTCTTCCTCACGGCGATGTAGATACCATGCGAAAATATTTGGCTGATGGCGTGCTTTCGAAAGATGATTTTACAAACCTCTTTCTTAATTTGCGCAACTTAATGGGACACCCAGAGCTAAGACGTTTAATGGCTGTGCTCTATGTCCAAATGATTGATAAAAGTGGTGTGAAATATGACCGAATAGCTTCCGTTGCTTATGGTGCAATTAACACTGGTGACCTTGTGTCTTATATCCTTGACGCGCCGGGCATACTTTTGCGAAAAGAACGCGGAGAAGAAACAACGCACTCTGACATTTTGGGAGACATCAAAAAAGGCGAACGCATCATTATGATAGAGGACGTTGCAACAACAGGTAGCAGTCTCATAAAAGATGTCAAGATGTTGCGAGAGACTTTTGGTGTAGTCGTTACAGACGCATACATATTTATCAAGCGCACCGAAGAAGCAGAAAAAGCGTATCGTGATAACGGTATAAACATGCACTATATTATGGATTTACCTGCACTAAGAAAAATCGTAGGCGTCAAAGACTAATTCACCATCAACAATGGTGTGAGTAACGCGACCAACAAGCTCCATCCCTATAAAGGGACAATTTCGTGATTTCGATTTAAGAGATTCTTCCGTAACAACCCATTGATGATTAGGATCAATGATTGTTATGTCAGAATTATTGCATCCAACAAGGCTTGCTGGTCCTGACGTAAAATACGATACAAATTTTAGGGTGTCTTTTACGGATTTTGGTTTAAGAGCGGTAAGTGCAACACCAACAGCAGTTTCAAGACCAATCACACCGTTAGGAGCTTTTGCAAATTCTACGCTCTTTTCCTCTGTGGAATGTGGGGCGTGGTCCGTAGCTATTGCACATATGGTTCCATCTATTAATCCTTTTCTAACTGCCCTAACATCTTGTTTTGATCTAAGTGGCGGCGCCATTTTAAAGTTTGTATTGTTTTTAACATCTTCAGAAGACAGAAGAATGTGATGAGGCGCAACCTCCGCTGTTATTAAGTTAGGATATTTTTTATGAGCACGGCGAATTAAGTCTACACTTTGTCTAGTGCTCACGTGGCATATATGCAACCTAGCACCATGCTTAATCGCCAAATTAATATCACGAGCAACTATTGTATATTCGCTTTCGTTACTGTTTGGGTCAAGATTTATGTCTTCACAATGTGCCATTACGAGTACCTTGTGCTTAGCCGCACTAACAAAAAATTCATCTAACAAAGCAACATCAGACACGGCTTTGCCGTCGTCACTAAATGCAACTGCACCTGCTTTTAAATTTTCCTCTATATTGACAAGTTCCTTACCTTCAAGTCCCATAGTAATAGCAGACACAGGAAGTAACCTTGCCAAACCATGTTTTTTTGCCCTGTCAATTTGATACTTTATTGTTTCAGGTGCATCGGCGGTAGGATTCGTATTCGGCATAGTGCAAACGGTCGTAAAGCCACCAGCAACCGCAGCACGAAGACCCGTTTCAATATCCTCTTTATGAGTTAGACCTGGGTCACGAAAATGAACATGCAAATCAATGAACCCAGGACAAACCCACAGACCGGTTGCGTCAATAATTTTCTTGTCAGGATTTTGACTTTGAACCTCGATATCTTTCACGCCAAAATAACCAGTCAAAGGGTCAATGACTGTGCCGTTTTTAATTATGATACTCATAAGCCTCCACAGTATTTGAGAAGAATTGCCATTCTGACAGGCACCCCGTTGTGTGCCTGTTCAAAATAAATCGCACGCGCATCATCGTCAAAATCCACAGAAATTTCGTCAACCCTAGGCAGTGGATGAAGGACAATAGTATTTTTTCCAAAGTGAGTCATGACTTGTTTGTTTATGAAAAACTTTGTAATTGGCATGTCGCCTTTTATACGTTCCCTTTGAACCCTTGTTTGATATAGCACATCACAGTCCGATGGAATATCTGTTATATTGTCCACAACCTTGTACTTGACATTGCTTTTATCCATCAAATCAAAAACATCTTGTCTAAAACCAAAGTCAGGTGGGTTCACACAATACACCGTTATATCTTTGTAGAGTGAAAGAAAACCTATAAGTGAATTTGCAGTACGTCCATGAAAAAGGTCGCCGATAAAAGCAACTTTAAGACCGTCAATTTTGCCACGGTGCTTTTTGATTGTAAAAACATCAAGAAGCGCCTGGGATGGATGGTGTGCACTTCCACTGCCTGCGTTTATTATAGGCACAGTTGACACCGAAGCCGCAACGTGTGCAGAGTCATCGCTCTGGTGCCTCATCACAACAGCATCTGCATAACCAGCTATAACCTTGATCGTGTCCTCTAGCGTCTCCCCTTTCATGTTAGAGCTGCTTATATTGCCGTTCTCTGTGGAGATTACGCTTGCCCCTGTTTTTATTGCCGCCGATTCGAACGAAAGACGTGTCCTAGTACTTGGTTCAAAAAATAATGTTGCAACTATTTTACCCGCAAGTTTTGCGGCATAATCTTTTGGATTTGCTTCTATTTTTTTTGCAAGGTCAAGCAATGCATCTAATTCAACCCTTGTAATTGCGTTTGTTTCTAAAAAATGTTTCACTTTTTCCTCCTTTAACTGTCAATTGTAGAGACACCAATCGTGATGTCTTCCAATACGTTTAGTAAAATGCCGACCGTATCAAGACATGTAAGAACTGGGATTTTGTTCTGATACGCGGTAAATCGAATGTGCGAGCCATCTGTATTGACACCCTCACCACGATTCTTTGATGTGTTTATAACATAAGCAACATGACCAGAACGAAGCAGCGTGAGTATATCTTCACTCCCTTCCGATATGCGTTTGACTACCCTGATATTTATACCTAACTCTTTGAGGAACTTCGCTGTGCCCGCTGTAGCAACTATGTTAAATCCGAGGTCGTAAAAACGCTTAACAAGTGGGAACGATTCTTGCTTGTCTTTGTCGTCCACACTTACGAAAAGTGTTCCAAAGTTTTGCATGTTAATACCCGCAGCCTTGAATGACTTGAAGATTGCACGGCACAGCGTGTCATCGTACCCTATAGCCTCACCCGTTGACTTCATTTCTGGACTTAGAACAGAGCCAGAGCCGACAATCTTTGAGAAGCTGAAGGTCGGTGTTTTTACATACCAGCGCGATTTAGCAGGATACAGACCCACGTATCTAAGTTTCTCAAGAGATTCGCCTAACATTACTTTTGTAGCGATATTGGCAACAGGAGTATTTGTTGATTTGGCAATAAATGGCACAGTACGACTGGAACGAGGATTAACCTCGATTACATAAAGTTTCTTGGTTTCTTTTTCGATGATGTACTGGATGTTGTAAGGACCAAGAATATTAAGTCCAAGACCGATTTTAGTTGTATATTCAACAATTTGTTGTTGGATTTCTGCATCCACGTTTATGGTTGGATAGACACTTGTACTGTCTCCACTATGAACACCTGCACGTTCTATGTGTTCCATTATGCCGGGTATAAAGACATTTTTGCCATCCGCAATCGCATCTACCTCACATTCTTTTCCGACTATGTATTTGTCAACTAGAACTGGGTGTTTTGGATTTGAATCAATCGCATTCTTGATATGTTTTCTTAGTGTCACTTCGTCATTTACAACATGCATCATATGACCACCAAGGACAAATGATGGACGGACCAACACTGGGTATCCAATCTCTTTTGCTGTCTTAATCGCCTCGTCAATTGTAAAGACACCCTTTCCACTTGGAACCGGAATTCCCAGATTGTTCATAGCCTCGGTAAACAAATCACGGTCCTCTGCGGTCTTTATTGATTTGTTGCTTGTGCCTATAATATTAACACCAGCTTTCTCTAAATCATCCGCAAGATTTATTGCCGTCTGACCTCCTAGGGCGCAAATAACACCCATAGGAGCCTCGTGGTCGACAATGTTCATTACATCTTCAAAAGTAAGAGGTTCAAAATAGAGTTTGTTACTAAGTTTATAGTCTGTCGAAACCGTCTCCGGATTGTTGTTAATAACAATAGCTTCGTATCCCATTTGCTGGATCGCCCAAACAGAATGAACCGTGGAATAATCAAACTCGATACCTTGACCTATTCTAACTGGCCCACTTCCCAACACAATGACTTTTTTATTTTTGCTTGGCTTACTTTCACATGCCCCCGTGTATGATGAATAAAAGTATGGAATAAAGTCGTCTGCTATGCCACTTGTGTTAATCATCTTAAATGATGGGATGATTTTATTTTTCTTGCGAAAGTTAAATATTTCTACCGCCGACTTTCCAAGAATTTTACCAATGTATTCGTCACTGAATCCAAGTACCTTTGCCTTTAGAACAGATTCTTTGTCTTCTTTGAGGTTCAGCTCCATGTCTACGATGTTTTTAATTTTCTCTAAGAAGAAAGGAGTAATAGCAGTAACCTTGAAAAGTTCATCCACAGATACACCGATACGCATAGCATGGGCAATCGCCCAAATACGTTCATCTGTTTCTTTTTTAATTAATTCAAGAAGCTGAGCCTTTGTATACTTTTCGATACGCGGCATATACAAATGTGAAAGTCCAATTTCCATAGACCGAACAGCCTTTAAAAGAACTTCCTCTATGTTCGACCCGATGCTCATGACCTCACCCGTTGCCTTCATTTGCGTGTTAAGCGTTCTGTCTGCGTTTGGAAATTTATCGAACGGGAACCTTGGGAACTTGGCAACTACATAGTCGACAATCGGTTCGACACTGGCAAAGCCTTTCGCAATTTTAATCTCGTCGAGACTAAGACCACATGCAATATTGGTTGCCACCTTAGCAATCGGGTAAGCGGTCGCCTTGGATGCAAGTGCAGAGCTCCTACTCAGCCTTGGATTTATTTCGATAATATAATATTCGCTTGAATTAGGAGATATTGCAAGTTGCACGTTACAACCGCCTTGAAGATCAAGGTTGCGCACAATGTCGGCAGAGGCTTTTTTAAGCATCTGTAAATCCTTGTCATTAATAGTCTGAGTCGGACAAACAACTATGCTATCGCCTGTATGTACACCTACAGGGTCAATGTTCTCCATACCTGCAATTATCACGACGTTGTCTTTGGCATCTCTAACAACTTCAAATTCGACCTCTTTGAATCCCTTTATGGACTTTTCCACCAATACCTGAGAAACGGGAGATAGTTTTAAGGCGTTCCGCGCCACCATGATGACTTCTTCTTCCGAATACGCAAATCCGCCACCAGTGCCACCCAAAGTAAATGCAGGACGCAACACAACGGGAAATCCAACGTTCTTTGCGGCGGCAATCGCCTCGTCCTCTGTTGTTGCTATTGCAGATTTTATGGTTGGAATTTCTATGCGTTCACAGAATTCTTTGAACAACTTTCTGTCTTCTGCTATTTCTATTGATTCTATACTTGTTCCAAGAACCTTGACCCCACACTCTTCAAGAATACCTTTCTTATACAACTGTATCCCAAGGTTCAAACCTGTTTGCCCCCCTAGACAACAAATAAGCCCACATGGTCGCTCGGTCCGCACGATTCTTGCGACGTGCTCGAGGTCCAGGGGCTCTAAATAAACTTTGTCAGCCATGTTGGTGTCGGTCATTATCGTTGCTGGATTGGAATTAACCAACACCACCTGATAACCGAGTTCTTTCAGGGCTAAGCATGCTTGTGTTCCTGCGTAATCGAATTCTGCGGCTTGCCCTATGACGATAGGTCCGGAACCTATCACCATGATTTTTTTTATGTCCTTTTTCTTTGGCATCTTGTATCACCTCCCACCAGACTACAACCTACACAATGGAAAGTCAATAGGAAATATAATGCAAGAAGTGATTATGTACGCGTCATTTCAACAACTAAGCTATGCAGTCATCGATTGATGCGTTAGAAAGTGCGCGTTAGTCCAACGTAGATATTCAACCGAAAGAATCGGCAAGATTCCATATGTGTCAGTTGCCGCATTAAGTGCCGACAGAAGCGTAGTTCTTTCCCCACCAATATTTATTGGTTAGCTGTGCCCGCTTCGTTCCGTAACACTCCTGCCTCGTAAAGTACACCACTAGGTGCCCATACATCCACGGCAGACCATAACTAAACTTTCATTCACGTTGAATTTGAATGCATGACTTAGTTAAATCACGCGGTTTAAATCACCCAGTAAAATTACCGCCACTTTGTTGTCTTGACGAACTTCGTAAAAACACAGAGCCATTGCTTGTGAACGCTATTTCGCATGGTTGTCCTTGCATGGCGCGTGCATCGCCAAAGTCATTCCAGCCTTGGCGGGCTTGGATTATGCTGTCTTTCTTGTTCATAACACCACGGACGGCTTTTGGTTTGAAATTTGACTGGCGACGTTGTTGCCTGCTTGTGACCCAGCACGCACGACGAGTGTGGGTTCGACCTTTGTCGTCCGTGAAACGATATGTGACATGCAATTTGTTGGTGCGAGTGGTGGTTGTGCTTCCGCCTCTGACGCCATTTCGTTGGTTCTGTCCATGTTGTTGTTGCGATGTTGATGCGCGGATTACCGTTCCTGTTGTGACTAAACCATTTGTGTGAAGCGCATCAAGAAGTGCATCCCAGCGCCTTGCCGCACGCCAAGCAAAGAATGCACCTATTATGAATACAACCGCAAATGCAAGTGTGATGATTGCGCCAAGCAACAAATCAATCACAAAAAGAAGCACGCCTACCGCACCTACTATCACTCCTATAACAGCCAAAGCCTTCCACGCCATTCGCAGTCCATCTCGGCATTCTGGCGTTGTGCCGTGTGTGGATGGATTGTACTTTCTGAATTGAGCCATTTTGTTTCCCCCTTAATTGATTATTGACATTATACCTGAATAGCCATTGTGGTTTACTGTAACTTGTAAAGATACATTGCCCCATACTTTTCGGTTTCAAAAGTATAGCATGGTTTGAACCCTGCGCGTTCGAAAATTATTTTGCTTCCGACGTAAAGTCCCAATCATATTGTTACAACAATACCTGTTTTTTTGCCCTTCATGAAAACCTCCTTCGCTTTTTTATACTAGTTACCCCATTCAATAATGTCTGGATAGGCTGAATAAATATCTTGCCTAAGTGTAACTATGCAGCCATAGATTGATGCGTTGGAAAAGGCGCATTAGTCCATCGTAGATATTCAAACGAAAGAATCGGCAAGATTCCATATGTGTCAATTGCCGCATTAAGTGCCGACAGAAGCGTAGTTCTTTCCCCACCTATGTTTATTGATTGGTTTGCTGTGCCCGCTTCGTTGCGCAACACTACTGCCTCGTTAAAGGTGCGGTTATTTGTTGCATTTATTCCTGAATTACCGCTTATGAAATTAGTGCTGCTATTTATACTGTTCGTTTTAAGAAAGTAATTTAATTCGACTGTTACCCGAGCATTTGCAGACGAACTGCCCGCTATGCCCCCTGTTCTGTTGCCAATAACAATACCCATGTTGATGTTATTTAGAATTTCACCCTCTACACTACCCGAGATACTCCCAACGATACCGCTTGCTGTGCCATTCGTAGCAGTTACAACACCTAAATTGATATTGTTTATTACTCTACTACCTGTCCCAAATGATCCTACGATACCACCAACAGAGAAGTGTTCCTGGTTACAGTGCCAGAGTTTTTGCTATTTACTATTGTAGCATTGCTTGTGCTACCAACAAGTCCACCGCCTCCTGTAACATCTCCCGCATTGTGGCTGTAATTAAGTACTGAACCAAAATGGAGAAACCCAACAAGTCCGCCTGTGATACCTCCTCCTCCATCAACACGTGCGGAATTATGGCTATTTGTGATTGTGGACTCCATTGACAGTCCAGCCATTGCCCCTACATGGCTATTGCCTCGAATAAAACCTTGTTCTATACTTAAATTTTTTACTGTCGAAAAACTTATATCCCTGAACAACCCCTGACTATTTTCACTCGGCCTATTGATGTATAGCCCTCTGATTGCAAAGCCCCTACCATCAAAATTCCCACGCAACAAATTCATTGGATTCCACTGATTAAGACCCTGACCGCGCTCTTCCCAGTTTCGCCAACCAAAAGTATTATTTAGATAAATGTTCTCTGTTAAAACGAAATGTCTGTTATTAGAGTGAACAGGAACCGAGATTCGGGCAAGTTCCGACCCATTTGAAATCTGCCATGGGTCAACATATGTGCCAGTTCCGCCTGCGAAATTAGGTGCTATTGTTCCATCCCAGATTTCAGCCTTTTCGATCAAATTAAATCCCGTCCACCCTGCATTCCTATATTCTTGAATTGTCCCTCGCGGAACCTTGACAGTTATCCCTGCCCTGTTTATTGCATAAACCCCTGTACCAGCAAATGTGGTTGCATCAATTTGTTGTGGGGTTGTGCTGTGGTTGTATATGTACCGCAATCCTGTTGCACCCAAGAATGCGTATCGACCTATTTCATCAATATAGGCAGGGATAGTTAGAGAATGTAGAGTTGTGTTTCCATTAAACGTATATGGCAGGATTCGGGTCGCATTGTTAAGCGAAACGTTTGATGCGTTGGGGATGACTCTTCTTGGGGTTGGGAAAGTATAATGCAGACCGAAGAAGGGTTCGCCCGCAATATTTGCCATACGACGGGTCAGTTCGGCGGACGATACCGCGCTGAAGTGTAAATCCGCTTTGCCTTTAACGCGGTCAAAGAGTCTTTGAAATGAACCTCTTGTGCCAATCATTAGACAAGTATCATATGGACCTATCCATACATAATTACCAGCATGTGATAACAATCGCCTGCTAGTGATTATTTCTCCATCGACCCTTCTACCGATACTCCATGAAATGTTTGGATCGTTTCTAGCAACCCTTGTATCATGTCCGACCCAATGGCCCCATCTAATGTCATTGAATCTGCCTGCGTTAAAGTCCGCGTTTCTCATGCGAGTTACATTAGCAGCTTCTCTGGTTGTTGTTTGGATTTCGTCCCGCAGATCCCCAAAAGAATGCCCAAACTCGTGCACGATTGTTCCCCAACTTCCCGTCCAAGCATGATGCCCTGTCCATGCGCCGTAATATACTCCAGTCGAGGTGATGGCAACGCCGATTGGTCTGTTTTCGCTAGGACTAAAAGCGAATGCTGCATGCCTGTTGGGTTCATTGACGAGTATCTGTACGAATTGTACTTTTGGTGATATCTCTTTTGCACGCGCTGTAGCAAGTTCT
>Ga0123355_10022104_pt1 | contig 10193 bp, 11 predicted proteins | sample TergutEmb28metaG_3_FD_89872 | JGI IMG/M metagenome (GOLD analysis project Ga0123355, IMG submission 89872) | Embiratermes neotenicus P1 segment gut microbial communities from Petit-Saut dam, French Guiana - Emb289 P1 | ecosystem: Host-associated > Arthropoda: Insects > Digestive system > Gut ... | reverse complement strand
CCAATAATCGCTACATCATAACTCAAGATCTGCCTCTCCACCGGATGCACAGTTTTTGCGGAAAGACAAGCGACTTTTGCAGAACTTTCAAGAAACCTATCTTTTAATAGTAAATTTACCTCAATAAGTTATTGAAAAAACCACTATCCGCATAAAAAAGCTACCACGCTTTTAGCTAGCTGTCAACAAAATTCCTTTCCTACTGTTTTTCCGTCCCAATATTTGAGCAAAACGTCCGCTGTCAAAAGGTAGAGATTTTGACACTTGAACCAATGCCGCCGATTCCATACAGGCAGAAGCCAAATCAGCTGGGGCATTATCAAGCATATAACCAGCCCGATATGCAATTTTTATTGTGTCCAGTTTATGAAATTGTTTAAGCTTGGTGAAAAGGCCTATAGGGCAGGAGCAAAAACACCTTCCCTAAGCGATTTAATTTTTAATACATTTACAAGTGAAAAATTTGATTATAAACTTTTATTGGATTTATATGATGAAACATGGGTATTGGAACAAATAGAATGGCTTGGTGATAGCATATTAACAACCTATAACCCAGCACCTATCCATGTTAATAGATACAGTGATTAATAAATATTACCAGATATTATGAAAGCCAAAACATCATGTTAATACCCATTGCGTATAATGTTTAATATGGATTGCGGGAAGATTTATGCGGAGAACCGCCCTTCAGTCCCCTGGGATAGTTTTTAGGTGCAAAACAGGTAAATATCTCCCCTTGTCGAAGGTCAAACACACCATTATGCTTAAAACAGGAAGGAAAATATGCGGCAAGCCCATGGTTGGACCATCTCCGAAACAGGACTTGTATACAAACCTGCTTCCGGAAATCAATATATCCCAACAGCCGCAGAGATTTATTCCTGCATAAATGGCAGCAGTGATACCCTGGAAGGAGTTCTCAAGGGCTGCGAGAATCCCCAAACCTTTTTTCCCGACATACACTTCTCAAAGATAGGTTCCCCGTTGTTAAGTAGCCTGCAAATTGAACCCGACAAGGGTACCATTGCCCTTAAACTTGAAGTCACCAGAAAAAATGCAATACATCCTGTCAGGTATACCGACGGACGGATGGTTGACCATTGCATAACTGATAAAGAGTGGTTTTACGTTTCCGGAAGCTGTGATGATATTGGCGCCCTGTTGAAAAATTCCGGCATAGACAGCCTCGCCGGCACAATCACAATGAAGCAATACCTTAGTCTTCTGCAGCTTCAGAAGTCAATGTCTGTAAACCTGATTGATGACAATGTGAGTCAAACCCTGTCCAATAAACCTGTTTCTGCCGGGACAGGGATTCCAAAATCCATAAATGCAACACTATACCCCTATCAACAAACAGGCTTTCGCTGGATGGATTTCATGCTCCGGGAAGGCTGCGGTTGTGTTCTTGGAGATGAGATGGGGCTGGGAAAAACGCTTCAAATAATAACCCTTGTCACAAAGCGCAACAATGAAAACAAAAAACCTGCGCTTGTTATTGCACCGGTTTCATTGCTTGAGAACTGGAAGCGGGAATTCAAAAAATTTTCACAGGAGATAAAAGTATATATCCATCATGGGCCCAAACGTACCGGTAGATTTCAGGAACTGGCTACCCATGATGTAATAGTTGTGTCCTACAACACGGCAATCAGTGATCTGTCTCTGTTGCGCATGATCAAATGGGATATCATCGCGATAGATGAAGCCCAGAACATCAAGAACCCACATGCAGAGCGTACTAAATCGATCAAGCACATACCCTGTTATGCTGCAATAGCCATTACCGGAACTCCCTTTGAAAACCATATGACAGATATTTGGTCTCTTGTGGATTTCATCGCTCCGGGTTTCCTTGGCACATTGACAGAATTCAACCAAAATTATCCCGACAGTGTGGAAAGCGCAGAAAGAATTGAACCAGTTCTGTCAGCTTTTATGATAAGACGACGTGTATCGGAAGTTGCTCAGGATCTGCCTGAAAAGGTTGATATACCCCAGGCATTAGCCATGTCAGAAATTGAATGCCTGCAATATGAAGAAGAACGAAAGCGTATAGTTGCGGACATGGGCGAGAAAACCTGCTCCCTTGCAATGCTTCAAAAACTTCGCATGTATTGTACCCATCCCTTTCTGCTGGACAGTCAGACCCATGGGGATCCCCTGAAAACCAGTACCAAATATGAAAGACTGTGCAACATTCTCGAAGAAATCATATCCATAAATGAAAAAGTGATCATGTTTACATCCTATAATGAGATGTTCAACATATTGCTGTCAGACATACCTGAAAGACTCTCCATTCCTGTGTCCATGATAAATGGCACTACCCCTGTTGCTGACAGACAGCCTATTATTGACAGGTTTACCGAATCCGGAAATTCCGGATTGCTGGTACTGAACCCAAGAGCAGCCAGAACAGGCCTCAATATTGCATCAGCCAATCATGTAATTCACTATAACCTTGAATGGAATCCGGCGCTCGAAGACCAGGCTTCGGCCCGAGCATACAGGAGAGGTCAGAAAAAAGTGGTCTTTGTTCACAGGCTGTATTATGTCGATACCGTTGAACAGATTATCAATGAAAGAATAGAATATAAGCGAATTCTTTCCGAAACAGCAGTTGTTGGCTCAACAGGCAGTCATGAAGGCATGGATGATATTCTGACTGCCCTAAAAATCAGCCCTCTGGGAGGAGGAGATTCCTGATGATCAATGAGACCATGAGCATATCAAAGCAACTCAGCATGAATGACAGTGGAGAAACAGGTGGGCATCAGGCAGGAATGCTGATTCCAAAGAATGGAGAAATATTGGGGTTTTTCCCCAAACTGGATTCATCCCGAAAGAACCCCCGCGCATCAATGTACTTTACCGACAAATACGGAAAAATATGGAAAATGAATTTTATTTACTACAACAACCGTTTCTTTGGCGGTACCCGCAATGAATACCGGCTTACCGGAATGACTGCCTGGTTCAGGGAATCAAACCTGAAGGCCGGAGATGAAATCATCCTCACCCGCAGTAATAACCAGTTAAGCATTGACTACAGGAGGGAAAATGCACCCGTGATGCAGGAATCGATAACCGATGGTACAAAAAAGACCGTTTTGCTTATTGGCGGCGGCTGGAAAGTAATTGATTATTAAAAAGGAAGGAACAATGAACAACAGCAATAATTCCATGGTTGATCATGTAGTATTGCCTCCGGATCCTGAACGCATAATGGAAGGCCTTCGCGATACCGGATACACATTCAATACAGCCATCGCCGACATAATGGACAATTCCATTTCAGCCCACGCAACAAAAATTGACATACAGGTAATGGCCGATCCCCATTCAAACATTACAGTGTATATCGCGGACAATGGCATTGGCATGGATCAGGAAGCACTCGAAAATGCCATGAAGTATGGATCACGCCGGCGTGAAGAAAAAGGCAGCCTTGGCAAATTTGGACTTGGCCTCAAAACAGCTTCTACGGCATTTTGCAGATGCCTTTCCCTTGTTTCCCGTGTAAAGGATGACGTTACGGTCCGGAAGGTACAATGGGATCTGGATCATATTGCAAAGCAAAACGCATGGCATCTCAAAAAACTGGAGCCTTCAATTGATGAAATTGCCTTTCTTGATGCAACGGCCCTGGATGGTTCCGGAACACTTGTTGCATGGGAAAAAATTGACCGCCTTTTGCGCAAGATGACCATAAAATCAGATGATACCCAAAAAGCCCTGAAGAAGATTAATGACGCCCTTGAATTCCATATTTCAATGGTGTTTCAACGTTTTTTGGATGCCGGAGACAAACGGGAGCGTACCATTGTCATTAAACTGAACGGGAAACAGGTTTCGGCATGGGATCCGTTCTGTACAAAAGAACCAGATACCGAAGAACTGGTTGACGACAATGTTGAAGTAGTAATGGAAGAAGGAAAGGTTTCGTCATTCCTGATTCGTGCCTTTATGATTCCGAGGAAGGAATCATTTTCTTCACCTGAAGCCCAGCGAAACGCCCGCCTGTCGAATGACTATCAGGGGTTTTATGTTTACAGGGAAAACCGCCTGATACATTCCGGAGAATGGCTGGGGATGTTCACCAAGGAGCCCCACGGTTCCCTGTTGCGGGTAGAGTTCTCCTTTGACCATACACTGGATGATGCATTCCATGTGGACATCAAAAAATCCCGTATCATGTTAAACGAAGATATTTTCAATTATGTAAAAGACCAGATTATGCCTGCGCCAAGGCGGGCTGCCGAAGAACGATACCGGAAAGGAAGTGCCAAACAGGTTGGAGAAAAAGGCAAAGACGCACATGCTTCATCCAACCAGAATATTGATGAAAAGGCTGCCGGGGTTGAAGAATCTAAAATTGAAATTACAAACGCTGATAAAAACGAAGTTAAAGTGACCAACAGCAATGGAACATTTAACCATACTATTATGATTAGGTCTTCATCAAAACCTGGAGAATATCGTGTGATACCTGTCGAAAACATAGATGATGGTATGTTATGGCGACCATGTATCGCAGATGGTAAGCATGCCGTCGAAATTAACCAGAGCCATTCTTATTATCAAAAAATTTATTATCCTGTACTTAAACAAAGTGTTATGGTAACAGGAATGGATGCTCTATTATGGGCACTTGCTGAAGCAGAAAATTCAACAGTCAATGATAAAATTAAAGATCAGTATGTGGACATGCGTATCAATGTATCGAGATTTTTAAAAAAGCTAATTGCCGATCTCCCTGATCCTGATACAGAAGTTGACGGTGTTTAAATATGGCTAATGGTACTACAAAACTGCAAAACACTTTGGAAACAAAATTTGATATTCCATTCCATGTTGAAAGTGGAATTAATAGCGGCGATCCATGGTATAAAATCAGACCGGCCGGATATACAAATGAATTATTCGAAATTCACATGGGCTTTCTCAATCAACTACGCCTCAATATGGAATTTCTTCCTGACGACTATGCCGCACCACTGATAAAGGATATGGCCAGTGCTTCTCCGGAGAAGCGGGCGACATTTATGGGATACGGGAAGGTTTTTATCGAACGACGGGCAAAAATTGATTTTGCAATCAACAATATAGATGCTTCTGCCATTGATTCTTCAAGCTGGCCCCAACAGTGGCAGAAAATCAGGCTTAAAATAACCAAAAGCCCTGTCGTCAATGAAAACGAGGCTTTTGCGCCGGTAAAAATAGTCTCCGATTGGGGATGTCTTTTTGTCGGAATGGTACTGTCACTGCTTGAAGTCGTTCCCGATAACAACAAGGCCTGGTTTACCGCTAAAACTGAAGGTGACAGCTACAGTACAGTTATCAAGAGATATGAGCGTAGTCCTGTCAACCGAAACTTGTGTATTGCAGCCAAAGGTTACACATGCAAGGTTTGTGGAATGGATTTTGTTTCAAGGTACGGCGAGCTTGGTAGCGGTTTCATTCATGTTCATCATATTATACCTGTTTCCAAAATGGGACCAAACTATGTTGTTGACCCCATCAATGACCTGACTCCTGTTTGTCCAAACTGCCATGCCATGCTACACAGGAAAGATCCTCCGCTGGAAATTGGTGAACTAAAGGGAATATTTAACGAAAATAAAATTTACTCCGATTAATTCTTTCCTTGCCTTTCGATCACAAGTTTAATGAAATCCGTAATGGAAAACAGCCACTTTTGCTGCTCGGGCCTGAATGTACCCATATTCTTTAGGGGAACCACAAGCTGCACAAGGCTCTGTTGCATTTCATGGGTCTGATTTGTACTGATGGCAGATTCAAGTGTCAGAATATGCTTTGTATCAATTCGCTTTGCTTCGGAGAATATCTGGCCTGGATCTGTTTTCGGTTACCGGGGTTCTGCTATATCGTATATTGTTTTGCTGAAACAAAAATTCCATGTGGTTTTCAAGAGCCAGTCCTGCCCGGCTCTTTCTTCTGTTTTGGGCAGATTTTGAATAATCAAGGAAATCATCAACATCATAAAAACCGGTTTTCAGCTTTTCACCTACAATATGTTTCACCAGCGTCCGGTACAGAATTTCTTCCCGTTCATAACAATTCATTGAAACATTGTCATAATCCTTTTTATAGTTAATGTCATTGAGAGTTGATCTTGCATAGGCAGAAAATTCCCGTGTAGTTGGAAAAATCCCGTTGAATTTTTTCAACGTGGCATCAAGAAAATTCACCTCCGATATTTCCACTTCTATTCCAATGTTTTCAAGAATAATTCGTGAAGCAAAAGCGATTTTGTCCTGCTCCTCATGTACTGAAAAGCCTGGATGCTCATCCGGTGAATACCCGAACAGCCACAATAGCTGTGAAGCAATTGTTGTTTCCTTCTCCGCAATAATCGATAATAATTCCGTTTTGTTTCCCTGTTTTGTAAATATCAAAACGTCTCCGGTATTTGCAGATTGTATAACTGTATTGTCAAAAGAATACAACCTGTATTCTGTGCGCTGAACATTCCGTTCTTCCCGTGCTCTCTGTCTTGCATCGTACCAGGTCAATTCACCATCTTCGATAATTGGTTCATCATCATAATCCGTAAAATACATAAATTTTGCATTGTACTTAACTTTTTCAGCCGATGTTCCCAATAGTTTTTTCAGGTCATCCACACCATTGAATTCATGCTGGTTTGAAACAAGTATACTGGCCTCAACCTAACTCAGGTTCTTTGCCGCAACTCCTTCAAAATACTGTGATAAATATCCATTTTTCATATTGAAATCTCCATAAAATCCCTGGAGTCCGGCAACCATTTAACAAGCTTTCTCATTGCCTTCGGGAACAATACCTGATCCCGTGTAATACATTCCCAGACAATGCAAATCCTGTAACCCATATCATGTAATTCCCTGATTACATTTTTGTCATTCTTTTTGTTGCCATTGATTTTTTCACGCCAGAACTCCCTGTTTGATTTTGGCCATACAAAATACCGGCAATCATGACCATGCCAGAAACAGCCATGTACAAAAATGACAGCCATGTATTTTCTGAATACCATATCCGGTTTGCCTGGTAACTTTCCGTTATGCAGACGGTACCTGAATCCATGCTCAAACAGTTCTTTTCTGATCATTATTTCAGGTTTTGTATTTTTATTTTTGATGCCCGACATCATCCGGCTTCTGGTTTCCTTGCTGAATTTATCGGGCATTATCCTGGTCTTTTTTGTTTGTAATGTTTTTGATCATTACTTTGGAAACTTCGGTAATCATGGGAACAACAACACTGTTTCCAAACTGGCGATATGCCTGTGTATCGCTTACCGGAATTTTGAAACTGTCATCAAATCCCATCAGTCTTGCACATTCCCTTGGCGTTAATCTTCTGGGTCGTTTCCGGTTTCCCTGATCAATCAGTATTTCAGATCCATCCTTGTAATACCGTGCAGAAAGTGTTCTTGCAATGTCAGTACCCTTAACCAGACCAAATCCAAAACCATTCCCGGCCTGCCGGTGTTTTTCTGCATATTTCTGGAGATACTCCCACAAATGTTGAGTTAGTGTATATTTTGGGTTTACAAGTGCTTTTTCTCCCATAGTGTAGGGTTGTTCTTCCTTTTCCGTTCCATCCTGTGGATGCAGAATGGATGAAAGTTTAATAATCCCTTTTTCAGGCAAAACCAAATCATCAAATGGGTTATGATCCGGTTTTTCACAAAACCCCAAAATAATCAGTCGTTCTCTGTGTTGCGGAACCAGATGCTGTCCATCAATAACTTTGTGATAAATGTAATAGCCCAATTCTTCTTTCAGTGTTTCCTGTATAACCCTGAATGTATTGCCCCTGTCATGGGAAATCAGGTTCTTCACATTTTCCAGCAAGAAGGCCTTGGGTTTTTTGGTAGCTATAATGCGTGCGACATCAAAAAACAATGTTCCCTGTGTAGTACATTCAAAACCATGTGGACGACCAAGAGCGTTTTTCTTTGAAACACCTGCAATACTGAATGGCTGACAGGGAAAACCTGCCAAAAGTACATCATGATCAGGTATTTCCTTCTCATCAAACCCGGTAATATCTCCAATCATTTGATGCCTATCAACCGCCGGAAAATTATCCAGATAGGTTTTTTGTGCAAAAGGATTCCATTCTGATGTAAAAAGACATTTCCCGCCGTTTTTCTCAAATCCAATCCTGATCCCGCCGATCCCCGCAAACAAATCAATAAATGTAAACAAGCCTGAGGAAGATTCAGATGTAGCAGGAATGTTTAAAACCCTCTGTTGGAGGGCATCAGCGAGATATTCCGGTGGTTCACAGGCTCGTACTTCCCATCTACTGACAGTTCGCGCATGAACCCCTATTCTGTATGCAATTTCTTTTTTTGTAAATCTTGTTAGTGCCTTATCAAGCAAGGCCAGAGAACTATTGCTACCCATAACCCCTCCCTCTGGGTATTATATGGGACATTATGTCCTATTTTTGTCCCAATGTCAAATTGTCGCATTACGGAAAAAACAGTGTTTTATAAAGTGTATACTCTATAACAGTTAGGTATGTTTCCACAAAAGCCCCTTAAACCAAAATTCTCAAAGCGTTTTCATCTCGCTTTATGTAAATAAAGTAGGTTTTTCAGGTTCAGTCCTAGGTTCAGTCCTAAATGGTAGTTTTGTATCAAATCGCCTTGACTGATACAAAACTGATACTTTTTGGGAAAATTTTTTCCAGATTGACTAAAATATCCCGATATGCCATGATGCTTTGTGGAATGGGCTCCAGTCGTTAGGCTGGGGTCTTTTTAATTATCAAATAAGAGGAGCTTATTATGGGAAAAACAGTAATTGATAGTCTTGGCTGGTTTATAAACCTCATCCTCACAATTTTTTTTGATCCGGTGGTTCAGGGAATCAACCGTATACTTCGCGGCAGGGTTATCATCGGGATTATCTGGATTTTTTCCGGCGGCCTTTTCGGAATCGGCTGGATAATTGACATTATTACCATGATAATTCATAAGGACATTACCTTTTTGGCCTAAAAGGGTTTGTAGGCAACTGTTACACTAAAGCTGGATTGGGGTTAAGCCATGAAGCGGTACACAATTGGAATTGATGTAGGCGGAACCAAGACGGCTTATGGTGTTCTTGACGAAGAACGGAACATCATCCGCCACACAAGCCATCTTTCCAACAGCGAAGCTGAGGGCGAAGCTTTTTTTGACCAACTCGCGGCAAATGTTGAAAGCCTGATCGCTGCTTGCGGAATACCCAGAGAAGCAGTTGTTGGTGCAGGTCTGGGGATGCCTTCGTTTATTTTGTACGACGAAGGTTATATCGTAAAAACCAGCAACCTTGTCAAAATAAAAAATTTTCCTGCCCGCTCATACCTAACACAAAAGCTTGATATGCCGGTGTTTCTGGATAATGACGCCAGAACAGCCGGACTGGCGGAGTATCGCTACGGTGCCGGCAGGGGCTTTGACACCATGCTTTTCTGCCCTGTAAGCACGGGGATTTCTTCGGCGCTTATTATCGACGGCAAACCTTTCAGGGGCAGTTACGGCTGGGCGGTGAGACCGGCCACATGATTGCCACTCCCGGCGAAGGCGTGGAATGCGGCTGTGGTAACCGGGGCTGTTATATGTCATGGTGTTCGGGTTCGATGATAGTTAAACATATCAGGAACTGGATAGCGGCAGGGGAAAAAACAATAATAACCGAGCTTGCCGGAGGAGTCGAAAATATCGACGCCGTTGTTCTCAACGCAGCCCACGAAAAAGGGGACGTTATGGCGGTGAAGGCGTTTAACCAGATGATCCATTGGTTGGGCTTGTGGTTTTACAATCTTTATGTTTCTTATAATGTAAATTGTTTTGTATTGGGCGGCGGCCTTGTTAATATGGGAGAAAAACTGCTCGCTCCGGTACGCGAAGTTTTTGACACTTACAATCACGATGAACGGCCGGTGCAGTTCAAAACTGCCGAGTGTACTGAGCACGGCGGAGTTTTGGGAGCTGCGGAGCTGGTTTTTTCCAACAATTAATTTCTAGAGACAGCAGGAGCGATAATTATGTTTGGCGAACTGACGGAACGAATGCGAAATTTCCGCGAGGATTTACTCAACGCAAAACCTCAAGTTTGCGCCGAGCGGGCGGTCATCACCACGGAGACTTACCGCGAAAATATGCATCAGAGCCTCGCGAT
>Ga0123355_10022103_pt1 | contig 10193 bp, 5 predicted proteins | sample TergutEmb28metaG_3_FD_89872 | JGI IMG/M metagenome (GOLD analysis project Ga0123355, IMG submission 89872) | Embiratermes neotenicus P1 segment gut microbial communities from Petit-Saut dam, French Guiana - Emb289 P1 | ecosystem: Host-associated > Arthropoda: Insects > Digestive system > Gut ... | reverse complement strand
TGTCACACACAGTGCCACACTGTCACACACAGTGCCACACTGTCACACACAGTGCCACACTGTCACACACAGTGCCACACTGTCACACACAGTGCCACACTGTCACACACAGTGCCACATTGTCACACACAGTGCCACATTGTCACACACAGTGCCACACTGTCACACACAGTGCCACATTGTCACACACAGTGCCACATTGTCACACACACTACGTATGTGTCACAGTGGACCAACAGGCTCTCTTTCCCTTCTGATCTTTACTTTGCAAGGCATCAACACAGAAATACTGCGGTAGGAACAGGAAGTTAAAACCAATGGGAAACTTCCAGTCAGTACACTGACGTGCCTGAGCAGGATTTTGTTCTGGATAGTCTCTATGTACCACTCTTCTCCCCACCTCAACCTTTTCCTTTTCACCACTGCTTGGTGCAGGCGGACTTCATGTTGTGGCTTCTTCACCTACGCTTTTAATATTTTCCAGTCTTCATCGGTGCTTATTTCTTCTTGATTGTACTGTAAAATCCTTTTCGGTATTCTTCCTTCTGTCATTCTAGTGGCTCTTCTAGCTCAGTGTGACTTCCTGGTTCTCAATGACAGTAAATCGAATTTCATACTTTAGACGACACTTCAAGAGGCTGTCTTCGGCCGAAAGAATTCCCTTACTAAATCCTGCATTCTCTAGTATTCTTATTTCTGGTTTAGGACAAAATTTTTCTTCTTTTTTCTGAGGCACGGCATTTCATTTCTTTCATATTTTCCATTTTTCCAATTTTAGAACATGCCTACGCAGCCATTACGATTAAATACTCTACTACGTATAATTTTACCAAATAGGAATTGTTTAATATTTGAAGAATTTTTTTTTAATTTTTGGACTGTTATTTTCATTTACGGTGCCATTACTTAACCTCTGAATACCACAGTGTCGCCTATTGACAGTGATTACTTACTTCTATTAACGTGTTGTTTATGAATTGATGTAGATTTTTTGTCCTTCTAATACAGAAGTATTTGTGTGTCTCCACATTAGAGTACACGCTTCACTTTTCACTGTATTTCTGCAATTACTGCCTTCTAGATACGTAGCATATACACGTGCCAGATTGACCTTTACCAGTCATTAGACAAAAAATAATAAGAAGAAGAATTATGTACTATAATTAAAACAGTAATGTTAAAGTAATTTTCTATAAAATATACTCTTTTCAATAATTCTGTGGAATTTTAATAGCAATAATAATAAAGCTTAAGATCATAATTGTAATTATGGTATTTTTTAATCTATCAGAGGTGCGTTACAGTTTTGTTTCTGTGTGTGTCACGCCTGAAAAAGGCAGAAATTGCCAATGCATACAGCAAAAGTAAGTGCGTATTCTAGTATGAATTTACTTAAATAACTTACGTAATGTCGGAAAGAAGCGTGACAGTGTCGACATTAAGCCAGTGAAAATACATATTATACTGCTATGCGGAATTTTAGAACATGCCATCTGTCAGGTAGTTCTTATTGATCAGCATTATTTGGGAAAAGGTGTGTTTGATCTGATAATTATGGCTGTAGTGATTGCCTGTTTGGAGACCCAGTCATCGTTTCTATAAAAGTTTCACACGCAGCCAGAAGAATAAGAGATTTGTTTTTGGACCAACTAATATCCAGACCGTTAAGTGTACACGCTAAAATATTGCGGAAAGAAACAAGAAAGAGAAATCCTTCCCAGAATTACGGTCGTCGGCCAGATTGGTTGGCCGGGAGCACAGAGAACACCACATGAAGAATGTTAAAGTAGACCGTTCGGCAGGGACTCGGATGCAATAAAATGGTGATAAAATTCTTTTTTTGTTTTCTTGCTATTAGTCGTGGAAGTAAGTTTAGGTGATCTACATAACACATGACATATATGTGTTAGTGGCCGCGCCGTCTAAAGCGTCTTTCTGCGATCGCTGGCTGCTGGGGTTGCGGGTTAGGATCCCGTCGGCGGCATCGAGGTCTGTCCGTTTTTAGTGTTGTGTTTTGTCAGGGAGAGATCTCTGCGTCGGACTGATCACTCCTTCAGAGAAACCCTACAGAGTGTGGAGTGTCTTGAGTGTGGTCGTGACGCCTCGATAAAGAGGAGGCCTTGGCCTGCTGTTGTTCCGTAAAAAAATATTATATATATATGACGTACACGAAAAGTTGTGTAAAATTTTGTACTCTGAGATGTTTTATTACATTTTAAATCGATAAGAACACGTAAAAAACGATAAACTGAATTTCCACTTTCAATCCGGATCAAACGCAGTGTCAATAAAAAGTAAAAAAAAAAAAACACACACACACAGAAAACTTCTGAGTAAAGCTGCTTTTGCTGCATGTTTTCTTCATTGGCCTTACTTCATTTCTTGTTCAGAGACTACTCTTCCGCAGGAACATACTTTCTTATGCAATTAAATTACATTTATTTCCAAATATGTTCTCCTTTTCATGAGGGTGTCTTTTAACCTAGAACTGATATATGTAGAAGGTACAGCGTCGTCGCTCACAATACAACAACAATGTCTTCCTCTTTATTGCATCCAGTCCTGAGTTAAAGAAACTTCCTGTATATGAGTATAAATTTACTTAATTTTTTTTACGCTTGCGGAAAAATTGAAGTTGGAATTTAGATTGGGAGAAGGTGTTTATTAATCCCTTGTTTTGGTTATTTTACCGCCTTTTTGGTTTGCAGTATTTCTCGGTCTTGTCCTTTGACTTAGAGGGTGACGCTTTTAACTTCAGTCTTCTTTGCACTAGATGTGGCAGCTATGTAAAGATATCGCAAGATTGAAAGCGATTATATCCAAATAGTATGGGACGTCCTTGTACTTGGGGGCACTGGCGGGTGACTGAAGCTGGCTTGTCATCTTCATCTACTAGCAAGGTTAAACTACTGCTAGGATCATGTTTCTTCCAAAGGGTCTCACAGCGCAGTGCTTACGCACAAATACAACTGCCTCACTTTACGTAACTGGCCATATCTTCCGCCCATAGTCATAACTGATTGATATCCTCACATTTCGGTTTGTGCTACATAGCAACTCTACTTACAGAGTACAGAAGTAAAGTTAAAATCCATGTCCACGCCATGAAGTGGCATAGAGTGTGTGGAGTTACAGTTTTACTCATTCTTGACCTCGGTACTAGATAAAGTTGTGTGGTAAAAGTCACGCACTGGCCGTTTTACTTTCGGCGTAGTAACCTTCTTGTGCCCACCAAATGGGAGGGTAGGCGGGCTTCGGAGTCAGAACCGAAATGTTTCAGTTTTTCAAGTGGCCGCTGTTAGAGAATATTGGCATATAAACATATTTCTCACTGACTTGATGACATAGTGACTGAAGAATCTTTCCAGTATCTGTGACAGTCGATTTCTATGCGTTTAAATCATTATGTTGATCACCATAGTAACTGGAATGATATGCTGCCATCTTCCCCTGGCGGATAACTCCAGGACCAAAATATACTTTTAAAAGTCATGTGCATCTGACGTCATGAGACCTTCTCTGACGTAATAGCAGCTTGGAGGCTTGGAGGTTAGGAAACCAGTGTTACTGAACATGGTGCCTGCTCATTGCTAAAAGGATTTAGAGGCGCGTGTGCGTGTGTGTATATGTGTGTGTGTGTGTGTGTGTGTATGTATATGTGTATGTGTGTGTGTGTGTAAGTGTTGCGATCACCAGGCTAAGTAAAGGATCAGCTATAGGTAACACTCTGCGAAGCCTGTTGACACCACAGCAAAGATGCTGCCTTACAGCACCCCTCCCACCTCCCCCCACCAGCTTTCTCTCCACGGAAGAAAAAAACCTTCCTTTAACACAGTGTTTCAACTCTAAGGCTGTAAATTTCTATTTTATGTCGCGATCGAGTGGAACGTTTACACTTCACAGCCATTTCCTGCCTCACTCTTTCATTCACCCACCCACAAACTCCATCTTCCTCACACCGTCTTGCTTAACCCGTCTGTGTGAAGATTTTCTTAGTAAATATTGAATTACCAGAGGATTATAAGGTACAAATACCAGCTGGTGTCTGTTTTGCCCCGTCGGAGGAATTGAATCAAACCTCTGTTATGCATCATAAGGCATTTTATGGAACGGTAGACGGAAACAATTGAAACATGTTGAAAGGAGGATTTTGTTGATAGACCGATATTCCTTTCAGTGTTCATGGAAATTAAAGTGTTAATAAAATTAATAACAATTTTAGGATAAACCGTTTTTCATTAAACCAATTTCAATTTTTAACCACTTTCGTTGCTTAGCTTCATTGCTTAAGGGTTGGTCCGTTGTAATAAAATATTGACGTTTAAGAGCCTAATGGCTGTATGTGTGATTTTTATATTCAGATTTTACAGACACCTAAACATATAACGATAGCTCAGGCCGATTTAATAAATCACAGTTTTGTGCTTTATCTCTTATCAACTGCCCTGTGTAGATGTAATTATAATCTTGAACGCAGTATGTAATGTATCATGTTACTCATACTTACTTACTTACTTACTTACTTACTTACTTACTTACTTACTCCATGGTGCAGAGTCCTTCTCGAGAAGCTAACTGGTTTGCAGTTAGTCAAGAATTTCCCCGCATTTCACGGAACCCGAAGGTTCATTACCGCACTCACAAGCGTCCGCCACCTGTCTCTATCCTAGACCAGCCCAGTCCAGTCCATATACCCACATCCCACCTCCTGCAGATCCATCCTAATATTATCCACCCATCTAGGCCTAGGTCTCCCCAGTGGTCTCCTTCCCTCCGGTTTCCCCAGCTAGACCCTATACATCATGTTACTCATACAGTACATAAACTTGAAATTAATACGTCAACCATGAAATGCACGACTACACCACTCGCACGACACACTTCACATGCTTCCTCTGCACTAGATCTCTGCGGATCACAAAGATCGAGACAGATGTTTGTATGCGTATTTCATACAGAATATAAACAGCTATGAATTTATAGCTGGAACGGCTCACTGGCACATAACTATAATATCAGAAGACTTCAATTTTAGCTCATCCATATTATATATTTTAGAATTTTAATATTTTAACCATTCCAATAAGGGCGATGCACTACCTGGATTAGTGTGTTGGGCTTTTGTTCCTTCGTCATGACAAAATCCCTGAGGATGGCACCCCGTTGCCGAAATATGTAAAATTTTAATACTTGCCATGAAATGTATTTTATTTTTCGTTGATATATGTAGTAGTAGGATAAATCTGGACTAGCACAGAAAACACAGTCACATATTAAGTTGAAATTTCATGTTCTCCGCATTTAGGCCCACCTTTTGATTGTATTGTCTAAGCAGCTGGCAGTAGCATGTCTGTCAGAAACACAACTAGTAGTAAATCACTGACTGGACCGAGTTGAGGTCTGCTTCCAACTTAAGCTGGGACTGCCTGTGGGGTCCATTTAGGATATCGAACGGAAACCAAGATTTTTCGCCGGGGTAAGGCGACAAAATCCAAATATGTTCTTCGTCACCCTCTCTTCCAGCACCAGCATTCTCCTCTCTAACTCTCCATACTTACTTCCTTCAGTGCATAATGAGACCTAGTAACTTTCCCTTCAGAAGAGATACGTGTATTTTCTTTCTTATATGTGAATTTGCTCTTCTTTTTTTTAGGTGGGGATAAAGTCCTGGCTTTATTCAGATATTCTCTGGTGAACGATCTAAGTTGCAGTGTCACTCGATAGATGGCACCTGCTTTATCTTTCAGAGCAAGATGTAACGTAATGCTTAGGGGAAATATCGTGGCACAGAAATAGGGTAAAATGAGTGGCAGCGTGAGGGGCAGGCTTGTGCCAGTGATAGGGTAGGAAGTCAAGAGGGATGGAATCAACACGAGGGGTCGTATTTCGAAGGGAATTCCATGAAACGGTCCTTACTATCCACCTTAAAAATATCGTGTTATGGGTTGCTTTCGCTTCCACAGTGCAGAGAGGTGGTATTTTAATTAGAGTCGTGAGCGGTCGATGAATACTGAATTTCAATACAAAAGAAGAATGAAAGAAGGTGTTGCACTTGGGACTTTACAAAGTAACTCAAATTGTTGCCAGTGGTAGGAAATAACAGAGCCAAATTTAAATTTCAGAACTTCACCATTCTTTTAAAATGCAAAATAAGGGAAATGAATGGTGCCTAATAAGGGGTGACGAAGTTTCATTATGTTCTGATGCATAATCAGGTACTTTCTCCTATGCAATACAAAAGAGTATTCTACGACAAATGGTTATCTTAAACAGGCTTAGTTTAAATGATATTCATGCTTTCTGATTTTTAATTACCAATGTTTTTAAATACAAATATACTGAAATTAGTGTTGAACAAGAGCAAAAAAATGAGATTTAATGCCGCTGTGTCTTATATGCATACACGTATACGGAGAAAGAAACGTGTCTAGAGCCCTCTGCAGTATGACTGTACATTTTATGTTTTCCGCGCCGTGCATTGTAGTGTAATTACACAATACAAACCAACGAAATGCAGTTTTTCTAAATAAATATTTTAATTTATGATATCTTCTACATGTTTCGAACAAGAGGGTTCACATTCAGGAAGACGGTAGTGTATATACTGGTATAGTATAGTATAATATGCATAAGATGCTATAAGCAGCCTTACTTACACATCAGAAGTTAAAATTTAGTTTATAAAAGGTGCATTTGTTGGTTTGTAATGTATTATAATTATTGTACACCTATACACGGAGAACCGCGAAAGCACAGTGGTTAAGGGGCTGTGCTACAAATCGGAAGGTCGCTGGTTCGATCCCAGCTGGTGTCATCGGAACTTTTTATTGACATAAAATCCTTCCGTTCGCACTATGGCCCTGGGGTCGACTCAGCCTCTAACAGAAATGAGTACCAGGAGTTTTTCTTGGGAGTAAAGGAGGCCGGTGTGTAAGGCTGACAAACTTACTACCATCCTGTACCGTTGTCGTGAAATCTGGGAACCTTAACTTCCTGGAACCCTCTGGGCCACTACAGGCCTGTAATGGGACTGCTTTACCTTTCACACTTATACCTAGTGTTTCCTTTTATTTTGTCTCTCTGATGATGAGCCCATCTGAGCCGAAACATTTTGGAGGTAATATAATATAAATTATTACATATTTTGTGTATGTAGTTAGATTTTAATCAACAGCAAGGTAATATACGGACAATGCAAAATACAACACTTGTTTTAATCAATTGTCAAGTGGCGCCTGTCTCTGCGGACGACACGTACTGCTTATAGTGACAGTTCAGCCAGTACAGACTTGGCAACAGGGCCATTTGTTCTTCATTTCCAAGTCAGATTGTAATGGGCGGTGGAATAAACAGCATCTCTTTGATGTGCCGACAGTTTGCCTTAAATGAACTTAGCTAATTAACTCCATAAAGCTGAGTCCTTCACTACAAATTGATAGTTAAGAACTCGGTGGCTGTTACGAAACCTGGCTCTAACCATCACACGGTGGATCAAACAGCTATCTCACCGACTTGCGATCTTAAATTTTAATTTTGAAACTATTTTTCATTGACGCGTAAGTCTTCCGAGTTTAATGTTCGTAGATATTAACATTTTCCAATTGCTTTTACAGTTGAATAATAAAAGACCAACTTAATGTCACTTGCTATTTTATTTCACTTCTTGTGTGCTCGACATGTTTCGGACATTAATATATCCATCATCAGGAGCTTGCGACTATTCTGTTGAATTACCACATTGGTCGTATTGTTCTGTAAAGACGGAGGATTTAACATTAGCGTAAATTATGGTATGTAGTGGTGTGTGTTTGATATGACGTGACACACACCACTACATACCATAATTTACGCTAATGCTAAATTCCCCGTCTTTACAGAATAATACGACCAGTGTGGTAATTCAACAGAATAGTCGCAGGCTCCTGATGATGGATATATTAATGTCCGAAACATGTCGAGCACACAAGCAGTGAAATAAAATAGCAAGTGATATCAAGTTGGTCTTTTATTCTTCAACTGTCACAATGATGCACGGTCCAATAAACATAAGCTTCTACAGTATTCACTGAACAAGCTACCAGTTGTTCTTTTGTCTTTTTATTACATTATGGCTCTGGTAAAAAGTCCATTTTCAAGCCACGAAGACATACGGGAGAGTACATATGTACTTCCACTCATTCTTAAATTCGACAGTAGAGGGAATTGAGTGGTCCATTTCATGCTTCAGTCGCGTTACCCCGTGAGAGGCCCAGAGGTGGGGTGGGTGGTCTAGTCGATCTGGACGGTTTAGAGAAGAGAGCTGGGAATAGAATTTATGCCATCATAATGTTAAAACGTAGGGTCAGTGGTAGAAATATTGATGAATAATAATGTGGAAGCGTATGGAAAGGATCACGGCATAATGCATACATTTTTTCTGGAATTTATGTGGAGAGACTGAGAAAATCAGGGAAGTCATGTGACGAAGGTAGGTAGCCCGGGCTAGATTAAAACTGGGCACCACTCGAATAGAAGTCCGCACTGTTGTAGCTACACCCTCTTTCACGTCCATGGCGTTAGAATGCTGATGAAACGCACGGGGCCAATATCCCTCCGGGGAACAGAAACCTCACCGCTGACTATGAAACTCCTTCTACAACGGCTGACAGTTTAAACTCTTTCACAAAATTTCGAAAAACGACTATTACCTTCGTCATGTCTGTCTGTCTTTCCGCATTTAACAACTCGAATCCAACTAGTGCCTCAGCCTGCATACGGATACCACACCACCACAGCCAAACCACAACGTAACACCAACAGACACCGAACCAGAGCAATACAACCCATGAAATAACTCAACAAATAAGTCGCAAGCTCCAGAGGATGAATGTATTAACATCCGAAACATATTGCGCATTAAATAAAGAAATAATAAAGCAAGTGACATCAAGTTGGTCTCTCTTTACTCAACTATCAAGATGATGCACGGTCCAATAAACATAAGACAACTTCGAATTTTAGCAATTGACCAACTTAATGCACAAATTCTTGTTTTATAATAAGTCTATTATATTCCTCTACATGTTTCGAGCACTCTTGTGCTCGAAACATGCAGAGGAATATAACAAGAATTTGTGTATCAAATTGGTCAGTTGCTAAGATTACACTGAGTTGCACGGTCAGCAAAATATCAAAACAAGTTTGAATGTTCTATTGCTAAGTGTTCTAAAAGACACCGACGTATATACACTATTGCCTTTCAACCTCAACACGGAATAATACGCCAGACCTCAAGTAATTATTAAATGGTGCCCCTATAGTGAAAGTATACCATAAGAATTCAGAACATCGTCCTTTGACAGCAAAGATAGCCGCACCAACTAGCATATCTTCCGTACATAAACTACTAATATACCAGCCATCCCAAGGCACATTCACGTCACACATGACAAATCTGATATAGATAAGCTAGTTACGTAAACAACGTTTCGAGCCTGGATTCTCCCTGCCAGAATATCTACATAAGTTTTAAACCCAACTTCGGCTGGCGACCACCATTATAGACGACGAAACACAAATTTCTACATAACTTCTTCCAGAATTCAATTACTACAACACCACGCATGATTCAATCACTCCGCCAAAGGCGAAATAACATAGTCAAACAATATATTCCCTAAGTGTAATATCCCTCTCCAAAATTACACTGTATGAGTTTTATAATTTGTATAACTCTTTTAAATTACACAATAATTTTATTCCACAATTTATATTGAAAATGAAAATGAAAATTTTATCGATGAAAACGAGATCTGTTTAGAAAAAAAGGCTTGATATTGCTTATTGTGTAGTTGCCTCGAAAGGAATAAATGATCAACCTGATGATGGCCTAGAAAAAAGCTGAAACATTTTGTTCCTAAGATACGCTATGTGAATAAATACACCTTAACTATAAAATATTCAAAGTTGTGTTTGACTTTACTCTGCCTGTGTTCGAGATTACATGCAGCACACTGGGGATGGGCTGACTCACTTGAAACTACACATTTTTGTTCAATAATTTTTTTCCGAACATCGTGCTGTTTATTAGATAATGTGGAAAAATGTGGTACAGTTGGACAGGCCACAGATGGCGATACAATACGGCGCGTGCTCTTTGTATGCTCGATAATTAAGGCTGTATACACACACTCGGATTATGTAATACTTATGTT
>Ga0123355_10022102_pt1 | contig 10193 bp, 8 predicted proteins | sample TergutEmb28metaG_3_FD_89872 | JGI IMG/M metagenome (GOLD analysis project Ga0123355, IMG submission 89872) | Embiratermes neotenicus P1 segment gut microbial communities from Petit-Saut dam, French Guiana - Emb289 P1 | ecosystem: Host-associated > Arthropoda: Insects > Digestive system > Gut ... | reverse complement strand
TGATCTCGCGCAAGTCGATCGCAACCGGCTGCCTTCGCGCGATCGTCTTCGTCGCCTGCTCCTCGATCTCGCGCTGAAGCGCGTCGAGCCTCGGATCGGTCTCAACCACCTGATGGGCGAGGACCGTGTCGCCGGAAGACAGCGCGTCCACCGCCTCAATCACCATTTTCTCGGCGAGCCCCCCCATCTCGGCGATCCGCCGCTCGAGCAGGTCGAGATCCTTGTCGTAGGCTCTCACAGTATGCTGGTCGACCACGGGGGAAGCCTTTCTCAGCCGAAGCGGCCAGTGACGTAATCCTGCGTGCGCTTGTCATGCGGCGCGGTGAAAACCGCGTTCGTCTCGTCGAACTCGACCATCTCGCCCAAGTACATGAAGGCGGTGAATTGCGACACACGCGCCGCCTGCTGCATGTTGTGGGTGACGATCGCGATCGTGTAATCGCCCGACAATTCGTCGATCAGTTCCTCGATCTTGGCGGTCGAGATCGGATCAAGCGCCGAGGCGGGCTCGTCGAACAGAATCACTTCCGGGCTGATCGCAACCGTGCGCGCGATGCACAAGCGCTGCTGCTGGCCGCCCGACAGGCTCAAGCCGCTCGCATTCAGCTTGTCCTTGACCTCGTCCCACAAGGCGGCCCGCTTGAGCGCCGACTCGACGCGCGCATCCATCTCCATCTTCGGCAGCTTTTCATAGAGCCGGACGCCAAAGGCGATGTTCTCATAGATCGTCATCGGAAACGGGGTCGGCTTCTGGAACACCATGCCGATGCGCGAGCGCAAAAGATTGAGGTCGAGGTCCGGCGATAGGAGGTTCTCCCCATCGAGCAACACCTCGCCCTCGGCGCGCTGGCCGGGATAGAGGTCATACATGCGGTTGAGCACACGCAAAAGCGTCGACTTGCCGCAACCCGAAGGGCCGATGAACGCCGTCACTAACCCTTCGAACAGAGACAGGTTGACGTCTTTGAGCGCGTGGGTCTCGCCGTAGTAGAAGTTCAAGCCCCGCACGGTAACCTTGTCTTTCGTAACGGCGGCGGCTCGCTTGGTCGACTGTTCGCCCATGACGCTCTCATTCATTTGTGCGAAACCCTCTGTGACCCTATTTCGCTTGTATCGAGGCCGAGAGGGCGCGCGCTGCGATGCTAAGCGCCAGAACGGCGAGCGTGATGATCAATGCACCAGTCCACGCGAGCGCCTGCCATTCCTTGTAGGGACTCAACGCGAACTGGAAAATGACAGTCGGCAGACTCGACATCGGCTGGGTAAGATCGAGGCTGAAGAACTGGTTGTTCAGCGCTGTAAACAGTAGCGGCGCAGTCTCGCCGCTTATCCGGGCGACAGCGAGCAAGACGCCAGTGAGCAGGCCGGCGCTCACCGCGCGGTAACCAATCCGCCGAATCACCAAGGAGCGCGGAAGGCCCAGTGCGGCTCCAGCCTCGCGCAAAGTGTTGGGGACCAGATTCAACATGTTCTCGGTCGTTCGGACCACGATCGGCACCACGAGCACCGCCAGCGCGAGGCTGCCGGCAATCGCGGAGAAATGGCCCATCGGCACAACAACAATCTCATAAATAAACAACCCAATGACAATGGACGGAGCGCTCAGGAGGATGTCGTTGATGAAACGGACGACGGCGGAGAGTCTCGAATAGCGACCATATTCCGCCAGATACGTGCCCGCGAGTAGACCGAGCGGGGTTCCGACGACAACGCCGATCGCTGTCATCATCAAGCTACCGACAATGGCGTTCAGGAGCCCGCCCGAACTGCCGGGCGGAGGCGTATTTTGCGTAAAGACCGCAAGCGAAAGACCAGAGAACCCCTGCCAGAACAGCACGACGATGATCATGAATAGCCCGACCAGGCCGATGATGGCCGCCACAAGGCTGAGGGCCATCCAAATCCTATTTCTCCAGTGCCGAGCGGCATAGGACGCTGAGATCGTTCGCGCCGGCATGAGCCTATCTCCCGGCCTGGGCTTCGAGCCGCATCAACATGACCTTTGCGATGGCGAGCACGATGAAGGTGATTACGAACAGAATCAGGCCCAAAGCGATCAGCGACGACGTGTAGAGATCGCCTACGGCCTCGGTGAACTCATTCGCGATAGAGGCCGAAATTGTCGTTCCCGGCGCGAAGAGCGATGGCGAGATCCTGTGGGCGTTGCCGATGACGAACGTCACCGCCATGGTCTCACCCAACGCGCGCCCAAGCCCGAGCATTACGCCGCCGATGACGCCTACGCGCGTGTACGGGATAACGACATTGCGGATGACCTCCCAGGTCGTGCACCCGATCCCATAGGCTGACTCCTTGAGCATCGGCGGCACCGTCTCGAACACGTCCCGAGAAACGGAAGCGACAAAGGGTAAAACCATGATCGCGAGAATCAGCGAGGCCGTCAGAATGCCGATGCCATAAGGGGGTCCAGCGAAAAGTGACGAAAGCACCGGCACATTTCCGAAGGCCGCAATAATCGCCGGCTGCACATATTGCTGCAGAAACGGCGCGAAGATGAACAAACCCCAAATACCGTAGATGATGCTAGGTATTCCGGCCAAAAGCTCGATTGCGATGCCGATCGGGCGACGCAACACCGGCGGGCAGAGTTCAGTCAGAAAGACGGCGACGCCGAGCCCAAGCGGGACGGCGATAAGCATGGCGATGAACGATGTTACGAGGGTTCCATAAATCGGGGCGAGCGCCCCAAACTTTTTGGTGACAGGGTTCCAGACCTGGTTCGTCAGGAAGCCAAAGCCAAACTTCGCAAAAGCGGGCAGCGATCCATTAATTAGGGATACGATGACCCCCCCAAGGATTAGGAGAACGATGATCGCCGCGCCTTGGGTCAGGCGATGAAATAGCGCGTCGCTCAGGGCGAATCTTTTTATTCTGGCTGCGCGCGCGACCACGGAGGACTCTGTCGTTTGCCCCCGGATGGCGATTTCGGCCATTCACAGACTCTCAGGTTTGCCGTTCAGGCGCTGCTATATTTTGCGGCGCGATTACAATCCGGGGCATCCCGCGGATGTCCCGGATTGAGCGACGAAAGGATTACTTCGCCGCCGCATACACCGGCTTTCCATCTGGGCCCTTGATCAGCGCGGCCCAAGTCCCCTTGATTTGATCAGTGACAGCATCCGGCAAAGGCACGTAGTCGAGGGCTTCAGCCATCTTGTCGCCTTGGTCCGCATAGGCCCAATCAAAGAATTTTAGCGCCGCCGCGGCGTTGTCGACGTTATTCGGCTGCTTATACATGAGAATGAACGTCGCTCCGGCAATCGGCCAAGTGTCTTCGCCCGGCTGATCAGTCAGAATCACATAATAGCTATCCGAGTGCGCCCAGTCGGCGTGCTTAGCCGCGGCCTGGAACGCGGCCAGGTCCGGCGAAACAACTTTACCGTCGTGGTTGATCATCTTCACGAACGTCATATTGTTTTCTTTAGCGTAGGCGTATTCGACGTAGCCGATCGCGCCTTTCGTCTGAATCACGTTGTTTGCGACACCCTCGTTGCCTTTGGCGCCAATACCGGCGGGCCATTCGACGCTTGTGGCGGCGCCGACGTTGTCGCTCCAATCGGGGCTTACCTTGGACAGATAGTTGGTCCAGATGAAGGTCGTCCCCGAGCCATCCGAACGATGCACGACAACGATCGCGGTCGATGGAAGTTTGAGATTCGGGTTCAGCTTCTGGATCGCCGGATCGTCCCACTTGGTGATCTTGCCAAGGAAGATATTTGCCAGGGTCGGTCCGTCGAGCACAAGATCGCCAGGCTTGATACCGGGTAGATTGATGACCGGCACGTTGCCGCCGACGACGGTCGGGAACTGAACCAAACCGAACTTGGCCAACTCCTTGGGCTCGAGCGGCATATCAGACGCGCCAAAGGTGACTGTCTTCTGCTGTATCTGTTTGATGCCGCCGCCCGAACCGATCGACTGGTAGTTCAGCCCAATTCCGGTTTCTTTTTTATAGGCATCCGCCCACTTAGCGTAGAGGGGATACGGAAACGTCGCTCCGGCTCCGGAGATATCAGCGGCCTGGGCGACAGTGGCCACTGCGGCGCATGCCGCGAACGCAACGGCGCGAATGAACGTGGTGAGTGTCATCGAGGCCTCTCAAGCGCTGGATCAAAATTCCGCCGACGCATGACCATCGGCTAGCGACGTGCGCATAGCGGAGGTTTATAAGATCGCCGCATAAGCATGATGTGACATTTAAATGACAGTCTTGCGACAAAAGACCTCATCAAGCGTGCGGCGACTGATGATTTTATCCGCCGGTCACGCTCATGTGGCGCGTGACAGCCGGGGCATGATTGGACCGATCAATAATGAAATCATGCCCCTTTGGTTTATGGGCGATCGCATTGCGGATCGCCATCTTGAGCAAGCCGTTCCCCTCCGAAGCGCGCAGCGGCGTGCGCAAATCCGCCTCGTCCTCCTGACCCAAACACATGTAAAGCGTGCCCGTGCACGTCACTCGCACGCGGTTGCAGCTCTCGCAAAAATTGTGAGTTAGAGGCGTGATGAACCCGATCAAGCCCCCGGTTTCTCTGACCCGCACATAGCGCGCAGGTCCACCCGTTCGATGATCTGTCTCTTGCAGGCTGAAGTGCTGCGCCAGCTGTCCGCGCACTTTGTTCAGGGGCAGGTGTTGGTCGAAGCGCGAGGTTTCGATATCTCCAAGAGGCATCACCTCGATGAAGGTAACTCCCATACTGCGTGCATGGGCCCACCGCACCATTTTCTCAAATTCGTCCTCGTTGACCCCTTTGAGCGCGACGACGTTGATTTTTATCGAGAGTCCCGCGCGCTGGGCGGCGTCAATTCCCGCGAGCACTCCGCTTAGGCTCCCGCGCCGAGTGATTGTTCTGAACCGATCAGGGTCAAGCGAATCCAAGGAAACGTTAATACGTCGAACGCCGCAGCTCGCCAGTTCCCCGGCGAACCGCGCCAACTGCGAGCCGTTCGTGGTCAGCGTGATCTCCTCGAGGGTTCCCGCGGAGAGATGCCGGGACAACGAACCGAACAGCCCCATGATGTCACGGCGGACAAGCGGCTCGCCGCCAGTAATTCGAATTTTGCGCGTTCCCATCTCGATGAACGCCGAACAGAGCCGATCCAGCTCCTCAAGGGTTAGAAGATCGCGTCGCGGGAGGAACGTCATGTTTTCCGCCATGCAATACGCACAGCGGAAATCGCAACGATCCGTGACCGATACGCGGACGTAAGTGATCGATCGTCCGAAGGAGTCGCGCAATGGCGCGATATGGTGCGTGTCGGCCGTCAATTGATCCGCCATCCTCGTCCACCTGTGGTATCTGAGAGTTGCTCTGTAGCGGTTGGTGTCCAAGACAGCACACGCTCGCTCTGTTGCCGGATCGAAAGCGCCGCGCCGCTTGCAGCGTCGTCGCTCGCTCCCCTCATGTCGGAGCTTTGGTGAATCGGCTCGGGTGATGGTAGCCCGAGCCAACATGACCGACGGCCGAGATTTGTCAGACTTTGAATTCCCAGGACTTGAAGCTGGTGCCGCGTGCGGCGCCGGGCGCGGAGGAGATCTTGCGAATGTCGCCCCACGACTGCTTGTAGTTGGGTATGATGAGTTCGTTAACTCCGGGCGAGTCGACGTTTCCCTGCACGCCAGTCGGGAAGGCGAACAGCATGAAGGTCTGCTTGCGCTTCGCGGTGGGTGTCGGGTACGCCATCGCCTGGGTCGCCCCATTGTCGTTGTAGACCTCGACGAGGTCGCCGGCTGACAAACCGAGGTCCTTCATGTCCTCCGGATTCATCTGGATGAACGGGTAGGGCCAGCGATTCATCACGAGCTCTTCCTGCTGGTCGAGATAGGCGCTTTGCCAGACGCGGTTGGCGCGGCCGTTGTTAATTAGGAAGGCGAACTTCTTCGATTCCTCCTCCTTACCCGGTGCCTCGAGTCCTCTCCATGGCGCGTCCATGAAACGCGCCCTGCCATCCTTGGTGGAGAAAACGCCATCGGTAAAAAGGCGCTGCGTCCCGATGAGCTTTCCGTCTTCAAACCCGGTTGCGGGCTCCTGCACGCCATTGTTTCCCATCGCCCGAAGACGATCATAGGTGACGAACTCGCCTCCTTTGGCGTTCTTGTGATAGCCGTCCATGAAGGCGTCTTCTTCGGTCTTCCAATCGAAGCCCTTGAACTTGTCCGCGAGGTCTACGTGGTCCATTTCGCGGAGCACGCGTTCGAGGTTGTTGGCGAGCCTCGCTGCGATCAGGCAGTCCGGCATGGCTTGGCCAGGCGGGTCCATGTAGCGTTCGGTCAGGCGGAGACGGCGCTCGCCGTTCATTGAAGTCAGGTTCATTTCGCCTGATGTCGCCGCGGGCAGCCATACGTGGCAGGCTTGGCCGATCTTGCTCGGGACGATTTCGACGTCGACCGAAAACAATCCGCCCGCCTTGATGGCGGCGAGGATCGCGTCGACCGTCGCCTTCCGGTCGCCATAGGAAACCGACGACATGGCGTCCTTCACCTTGTCGGTCCGCTTCTTATAAGCCTGCTTGAACTTGTCGGCGTTCAGGGTGGTCTTGTAGTGATCGCAAGCCCAGATGTGGTGCACAGCGCCGTGGCCGTCGATCAGGAGTTGGTCGACATACGGTGCCGGGCGCGGGCCGGGATAGTCCGGGCGAACATAGCCTTCCTGGTGGCCGCCCATGCGAACGACACCGCCACCAAGTTGACCGACATTGCCGGTGGCCAGCGCAATGTTCACCAGGGCGCCATTGGTGCGATAGTTGTCGTTGCCCCAGATGAGGCCCTTTTCGTAGCTGAACATCACCCGGCGGCGCTTGTCGCCTTCCTTTGGCGTCGCGATCCATTCAGCCGCCTTCACGATCTCGGCGGCGTTAAGGCCGGTGATCTTCGCCGCGTCGTCGACCGACGTTCGGCATCCTTCTACGGCGGCTTCGAACGAGGTCAAATGGCCTGGGATAGCGGGTGAATCTCCTCCCGCCGGATACCCTGACGGACGGTCCTGCGCCGTGCGCAAGGTACTCTTCTCGATGAACGGCTTGTCCGTCCATCCCTTGTCGGCGATGTATGTGAAGAGAGCGTTGAAGAGCGCGAGATCCGTGCCGGGATTGATCGCCAAATGCAGCACGTTTTCCTTGCCGGCCTCGACCTCGCAGGCGTTCACCGTGACGGTTCGGCGCGGGTCGATGATGATGACGCGAGCAGCAGCATGTGGCTCGTCCGGCATAAGCTGCTTCTTCTTGTCAAGTGTCGTGCCGCGCAGGTTCGGAACCCAATGATTGAGGAAATAGTTGGTCTGCGTCTCCAGCGCGTTGGTGCCCACCGCGACAATGGTGTCGGCAAGCTCCGCGTCCTCGTAACAGTTGTTGAGTTCGCCCACCCCCATGTCGCGCGTCGCGTGAACCTCCGAATTGTAGGCGGGCCGGTTGTGGATGCGGATGTTCTTGATTTTCATCGCGCCGAAATAGAGCTTGCCTGTGCCCCAAGTGTTCTCGTACCCGCCTCCAGCACCGCCGTGATCGAAGGCTGACACAAACAGCGCGTCCTCCCCTTGATCCGCGATGACCGCCGCAGTCACGCGGGCGACCAAGTCGAGTGCGTCGTCCCAACTCGTCGGCTGCATTTGGCCGTAGCGCCAGACCATCGGTTCGGTAAGTCGCTGCTGCTGAGTCGAGCGAGCTTCCGAAAAGGACTCCTCGGCCATGCGGGCGCCTCGGATCGAGCCCAGGCCCGAATTCACACTACAGGCTGGATCAGGCTTAATAACGAGGTTAACGTCCCGCCCGTCCTGCTTGACGATGTTATACATCGACGGCGCGTACCAATTCGCGGTCATCGCGTCTTGCTGCTTTGAAAGATCGACCCCGAACTTGTTTTGCGAAGGCGACAGGCCGCCTTGCTGATTGATGGGCCAGGTGTAGGCGTGGTAGCCGCAGCCGACGATGCAGAATTGGCAGGTGACGTTGTGTTCCTCCGCGTCCGACGGGATGATCGGCAGCCGACCGATATGGCGCTTGAATGTCATGGTTCAGCCCTCCAGCACGTTCGATAGGCGGCCGTAGAGAAGCTCGTCGATGCCGTCGGCGAAGATGTCGCCGTTAGCGTCGATCCGCAGTTCGTATTGGGGAAGGTTCGCAGTCGCTTGTCCCCAAATCTGCTGACCGCCATTTTCGCAATCAAACCGCGAGTAGTGGCCGGGACAGTTGAGCGTCCTGTCGGAACCGTTGTAGGCGAGCGGAAAGCCCTTGTGTGGGCAGACTGTCGTGAAGCCGACGATGTCTCCGACCGGCCCCACGCCGCCGGGGACTTTCGTCCCGAGCTTGAGGAGCACGCCGGGCGCGTTGGCGTCCGGGTAAGCGACCTGCAAGGGCTGATTGAGTTTGAGATCATCGACATTCGCCAGCCGGTGCGATGGATAGCTTACTCGGGCAAGCTGCGGGCTTGCCTCCGCTCGACTTGGGATGACGGTTGCCGCGGCTGCGCCGGCCGCGGCTACCCCGGCTCCGGACAAGAACCACCGGCGGCCAATGTCGACCTTGCGATCGCACCTTTTCATGCATTCCTCCCAATCTTCTGGCGAACAGTGGGAGTGCCGTCGCAAAAGTCAGACCGCGGCCTCGACCAAAAAATTATGTAACCAAATCAATTCAACGTAGGTTGACGACGCATACCTCCGTCCGAAAAGACGGACATTCGCAACAACCGATGTTCAGAAACTCGAACAGAACACTCAGCCAGCGGGTGAGGTCTCGATCGCACGCTCGTGCTCGATTCCGTAACGGCGCATCTTCTCCCACAGCGTCGTTCGGGAAATGTCGAGGAGTTTCGCCGCCACCCCGATGTGGCCTCCTGTTTCGCGGAGGACTCGCTCGATTTGTCTCTTCTCCGCCGCGTCGCGCACCGCTGCAAGCGGCAGCATCGTATCGAGGCCATCCGACGCGGCGTCCCGCATCTCCGGGAACATGTCTGCTGGCATAATCCAGGGGCCATTCGCCAGGCTCATCGCTCGCTCGACGCGGTTTCGCAATTCGCGCACATTGCCTCGCCATGCGTGGGACAACGCCATTTCTTCAGCCATTGAACTTATGCCTCGCAGTTCGGTGTCAACCTGCGCGGCGAAAAGCATAAAATAGCGAGACAGCAGCCATGAAATGTCTTCTTGACGCTCGCGAAGAGGCGGCAACTCAACCGTCACCGCATTGATCCGGTAGAACAGGTCCTCCCGGAACGCGCCGCAACGAACCCGGTCGACGAGGTTTTCGCTGGTCGCGCAGACAACGCGGGCCTTCAATGGAACGGCGGCCTCGCCGCCCACCCGATGAAACGATCTCTCTTCAAGAACCCGCAGCAATTTTGATTGCAACGCTAGCGGCATCGCCGCGATCTCATCGAGGAACAAGATGCCGCTACGCGCGCGCTCGGCGTATCCCAGGTGTCGTTGATGGGCCCCGGAAAAAGCGCCTCGTTCGTGCCCGAACACCTCACTTTCGAGAAGATCCGCGGGAATCGCCGCGCAATTCACGGCTATGAACGGCTCGGCCGGGGTGGCGCAAATTGCGTGCAAGAACCGCGCGCATACCTCTTTCCCAGTTCCTGTTTCACCGGTGAACAAAATGGGCAACGATCGAGGCGCTAGTCGTCGGATCAGGGCCTCAATCCCAAGCATGCGGGGCGAGACGCCGAGGGTGCCTTGCGCCCCATCACGCACGCGCAACGCGAGGACATCGCGCATCTTTTGAAATAGACAGGCGAGTTCGAAGGGCTTGGTGAGGTAATCGTGTGCGCCCGCGCGAACGAGCGCAACAGCTTGATCAATCTGTCCGAACGCCGTCATGAATATGAAGGGCGGAGCAAGGGATCGGGCGCTGGTCGCGCGAAAGACGTCTTCGCCACCCATGTCTGGCAATCGAATGTCGCAGAGCACCAGGTCAGGATGAAACTCAGACATTCCATCAACCGCTGCCTTGCCGGTGCGCCACCAAATGGTGCGCCAACCTTCGAGCTCAAGCGCCCGCTGGAGTGACTCACCCATGATCGGATCGTCGTCGACGACAGCGACGCACCCAAGATCATTGTGCATGGAACGCCTCGACCTCGGCCAGATCGTGTTTCGACGCGCGGCGCGAGCCTCCCCTTTGTCGGAACGGCCAGGCGACGCTGATGAGCGTCGAAAAGTTGGTGTCCTCGA
>Ga0123355_10022101_pt1 | contig 10193 bp, 9 predicted proteins | sample TergutEmb28metaG_3_FD_89872 | JGI IMG/M metagenome (GOLD analysis project Ga0123355, IMG submission 89872) | Embiratermes neotenicus P1 segment gut microbial communities from Petit-Saut dam, French Guiana - Emb289 P1 | ecosystem: Host-associated > Arthropoda: Insects > Digestive system > Gut ... | reverse complement strand
TCCCGTTAACTTTAGAGGATATGGTTGATAATTGGGAGATGATGAATGAAATTTGGGAAGAAAGGCTACATCCTTCTGGAGTTCGAGTTCTTAGAGACTCTATATCAGAAATACGTCGTGGAACTTTAGAACAAAATGATATTGATGAGGTCACTGAAGAAGCAGTAACTGAAGATTAATCTCATGCCTTAAGGGAGAAGGTATGTCAAGGGCGTAATATGCTTATGCCTTTGGCATGTTTTTTATTTTGAAAGGTAAGAAAATTTGCCTATGTGTTGAAAATAATTGAAAAAATGATTGTCACGTCAACGTGCATTGTGGTATGATTAAATGACAGTAGGTTTGTGTCAATTTTCTGCTGAGATTGGAATAAGAAACGAGAGCTTTTCACGATAACAATTGGGAGTTTGAAAAATGATGAAAAAGAAAAAGACTTTTTGGTTTGTCGTTACAGTTGTAACAGTAGCCGTAGTTGCTTTTATCGGATTTTTACTAACAATTTAATTGTGAAGGGTCTATTTTCATGTTCATTATACTAATCAAGGAAGAAAACGGCAAAAGTTTTGCGTTAGTAGCCTTGATTTGGTATAATTCTAATAGGTGATAAATATGGATAAAATAAGACATCGTAGAGACACACAGAAGGTTAAAGTAGGAGATCTTGATTTTGGTGGAAGTGAACACGTTACAGTGCAATCAATGACAACTACGAAGACAAAAGATGTTGGTGCGACAGTTGCACAAATTAAGGCTTTAGCAGTGGCAGGTTGTGATATTGTGCGTGTTGCTTGCTTGGATGAAGCTGATGCAATGGCAATTAAGGAAATTCGTGCACAAATTCCAATTCCACTGGTTGCAGACATTCATTTTGATTATAAGTTGGCGTTGTTAGCTATCGAAAATGGTATTGATAAGATTCGCTTAAACCCTGGCAATATTGGGAATGCAGATAAGGTGCATCAAGTTGTAGAGATGGCGAAAGCGAAAAAAATTCCGATCCGAATCGGTGTTAATGGGGGGTCGTTGGAAAAGCATATTTTGAAGAAGTATGGGAAAGCAACACCTGAAGGTATGGTTGAAAGTGCGTTACATCATATTAAGATACTTGAAAACTTAGATTTTTATGATATTATCGTTTCTTTAAAAGCAAGTGATGTTGACTTAACTGTCAAAGCGTATGAACTCGCTGCTAGGACAATGACCTACCCATTACACTTAGGGATTACCGAAGCTGGTACAGATTTCTCAGGTACGATCAAGTCGTCAATTGGTCTTGGAATTCTACTAAATCAAGGAATTGGGAGCACGATTCGGGTTTCTCTTTCTGATGACCCAATAAAAGAGATTAAGGTTGCCCGTGAGATACTGAAAAACTTTGGGTTGATTAGCAATATGCCGACGCTAGTGTCGTGTCCTACTTGTGGACGTCTAGAGTATAATATGATTCCTCTCGCTAAAAAAGTCGAGAAATATTTAGAGCATGTTCATCATGATATCACAGTTGCAGTAATGGGCTGTGCTGTTAATGGACCAGGAGAAGCACGCGCAGCTGATGTTGGGATTGCTGGTGGATCAGGGGTAGGAATTCTGTTTAGAAATGGGGAGGTTGTCCGCAAAGTTTCTGAGGCAGAAATGTATGCTGCTTTGATTGCAGAAATACAGGATTTGATTAAAGATAAATAGCACACATTTTATGAGAAAGCGTTGGTGTTGAAAATGCTCTTTGATAGAAAACGAGATTCATTAGTATTATCAGATGAAGATGCTATTAGGTATTTTAGTGATACAGTTTATCGTGTAGCACTCAATATGCTTAAAAATGAATCTGATACACACGATGTATTTCAAGAAGTTTTTTTGCGATTTGTTAAGCATAAGAATAAATTTGAATCTTTAGAGCATGCAAAAGCATGGTTTATTAGAATTACGATTAACTATTGTAAAGATTTTTTCAGGAAACAAAAAAATCATCAAAATCTGGAGTCAGCGATGAGCATTTCAGCGCCAAGTGTTAAACAGTATGGTATGACTGAATATGTTCAAGAATTGAATGAAAAGTATCGAGTCGTTGTTCATCTATACTATTATGAGCAGTACAAGATTTTTGAAATAGCTGAGCTTTTAAAAGAAAATGAGAATACAATTAAAACTAGATTAGCTCGTGCTAAAAAAATCTTAAAAGAAAGATGGGAAAATGGATGAAACTTTTTATTGGTCATGAACGTATTATTAGTGTAGAAAGTGCAAATGATGCTTGACTTTTAAATGATTCTAATATTTTCTAGTATGCAATAAAGTGTGAGGAGGCGTATGTGATGTGGGATGATGACTATCAAGTGGAACAAGATGATACAAAAGCACCAGAATTTTTAAAAATCAAAACACTACAAGAAATGAAAGATTCTAGGAAAGATTATAAGTACCTTTTTAAGCTGAAGCCAATGTGGGGTGTAGCATTTAGCTGTTTAGTTATTATTGTCATTGCATTAAATTGGACAAGTACTTCAGACCCAAATTTAGAACTGACAACAGATTTAGTGTTTGAAAGATTAGATGGTAGCCCTCGACGTTTTGCAGTTACAGGAGGAAATGGTACGCAATCATTAACAGAAGCTGAATCTATCATTGGGGTTTCTCTATCAGGCTTAGATCTTGAAGGGTTTTACTTAGAAGATGTATCTTGGAGGGTGGATGAAAATAGTGTGAGAATTCAATATATTTTTGAGCAAAATAGCTCATCAATACGTATCATGCTTAATGATCATACTTATTCTGTATCAACAAATTCAATCCTTAATGATTTACCACTAGCACTCTACTATCGAATGATGTTATTAGAAACGACTTTTATTGCTGAGTTTGTATACAATCAAATATACTATCAAATTGAAGCTATTGGGCTAATTGAGGAAGAGTTTGTTGATTATTTAAAAGAAATATTAATTTTTTTAAAATAAAATGAAACTTTTTGTATATGTGATACGTGTTAGTTATGTAGGGGGAAAATAGTGTAATATTTAGCCTGACGGAACACTAGTGCAAAACCCCGCAATTAACAATCCACTCCCTGATAAAAATTCCAAACTTCTTCGTCGACGGCTAAACGCGTGTCACTGGCACGCAGCTTATCCTAACGTACTTCCCTCAGTACGAGTCGTCGTCGACTCCTCGAATTTTGAAATTTTTACTTAAACGGTATTGGATCATTAATCACGAGGCCTTGCATTAGTCTTTGAGGCTAAATAGAAGGAGAAGAATATGGATAATTTTTTAAAAAAAATAACATTAATATTTTCAATTTTGATGGTAGGGTTATTAATCACAGCTTGTACTACTACTAATGACGATGATGACACAGAGGCAGTCGATGATGAGTTATCTATTCAAGATGAAACAGATGGCGGGGCAGAGGATATCCTGGATGAGTTGGTTTCGCTGGATGAGTTAGTAGCTGATATTTCTCTTCGATTTGCTCGCGAAGGAAGCTTTAACTTTACAGATCCTCTTATAGATGTCCCACGTGACCATACCTTCACATTCGACTTGACCCAAGAAGCAATGGATGCTTTTAATGAAAATGAAAGCATCACTGGTTGGAGCAATATAATTGGAATCTATCGTGATTCAGCATTTACACAACAAGTGTCATTCAATGCTAGCGGTGATGCAGAAAATTTCACATATGTAGAAATTAGTCCTTTTAGAACCCCAGTTTTTCCATTTTCAGATTTTGATCATGGTGAATGGAATGATTGGGGAAATGCAAATCAATATTTTCTTGTAAGATATTTTGATTTAATAACTGGTGAAGAATTAGAAACGCCAGAGGTTACCGTTTTTAATATTGCGACAGAAATTATTGGAACACCATGGGTGAAGTTTAATATCACAGAAGATGGGGTTGCAGGCTTAAGATGGGGAGAGGTTGCAGGTGCGGATGAATATGCTGTTTTATTGATTAGTGAACCCAAAGACGGAAGTGGATTAGGTAGATGGGTTGAGATTATTGCTCGTACAACAGAGATTTATTGGGATGATACTGATGAAGGGTTTAACAGACGTAATGATAGTTTCCGAACAGCTCTTATAGGAAACAGTATGGATACTTTGTATGAAGAATATCGTGAGGCAATTGCTACTGGTGAACTTACTTTGGAAGAATTTGCAACAATGCAGTATGATTTCGAAGAAGCGCTAACACTGAATTATCATTTTTACTTTGCTGTTATTGCTTTAAATGACGAGGGAACCTCAACAGTTAGTAATCTAATTGATAGGAGATCAATTGCTCCACAAGTACCTATGAGTGTTGCTTTTAATATGAACGAAGGTGGGATTCTCCCTTCTGTTGGTGGCTTAGTTGCGCGATGGGATAATGATGTTTTATTGGCACCGAGTCATACATGGATTGTTATGGCTGATGGAAGTGTTTCGCGTCAATTAATCAATTATGAGATTGATCGTGTAAGAGAGGAATACTTATTGTTTGGAACTTATACCTATTACGATGAAGAAGGTTGGCCAATTATTGATGGAACTTTGGATGTAGCTGCACTTACAATACCTTATACCATTGAGGGCACACCTTTTACAGGGTTTGTACAGATTACTGAATATGATGAAGAAACATTCGAGCATAGTTTGGCTGAATTAGCCAGAAGGCAAGATGGGTTGCGAAGTAGAACTGGGGATATAGCAAGAAGTATCAATTTGAGTCCTGAAGAAGATGAACTTGATTTTGAAAAGGAAATTGCAACTGCTCTAAATGCTGATTTTGAAATATTTGCTTCAAGTCCATTATCTGCATATTTAGCGGTTCAAATGCTTAATGGGCAAACAAGAATAAGTCTTGCTGACTTCCCTGAGGCATCTGATCATGAATATTTGATAGAAGCTTGGTTCGAAGCTGTTTTGCAAAATCCATTGGTATTGGGAGCGAGAAGTTTACAATTGTGCTGGATTACAGGTGATTTATTACTCACTTATGATCATGATGCCGAAGAAATAAGGCGTCAGCAAATTGCAATTAATGAACGAGTTGAAGAGATTGTTGCAGAAATTATCGCCCCAGGTATGACTGATTTAGAGATGCAAACAGTTATTAATGCTTTTCTAATAGAAAATGCAACATACGATTTTTCAGCACTTGAAAATGCAGAATTAAATAACTTTATGTTTGTCGATTCATTCTATTATGACTCTTTCACTGCATATGGGATTTTAATCAATGGAGTTGGGGTTTGTTCAGGGTATGCTGATGCATTCACTTTAATTGGTAATCGTGCTGGACTTGAAAGTGTCATTGTTACAGGTTATCTTCAAGGAAGTTTACCACATGCTTGGAATCGTGTAAATATAGACGGCGAATGGTATACTTTAGATGTTACAAATAATGATAGTGAATTTTTCCCGAATGCTTTCTTTAATCTATCTGATTTAGAAGCAGCTACTATTTTAACTGAAGATAGTAGGTGGATGCTTGACCGAGAAATATCAAGATTTGTTGCAAATTCTGCTGCTCACACTGAGTACTATCGTTATCGTGGTCGATTTTTTGATCGCACGCAAATCATAGATGCTTTAGTTGAAGGAATTCTTGTAAATGGTGAAGCAATATATCGAACAGATGTCATGTTGACTGATGAACAATTTCTTTCCATTGTGTTTGAAGTGATGGATCGAACTAATAACTTTGATTTATTTGGAGGTCACTTCTTAGGTGTCATTACTTTGTTTGAATAATGATTTTAATAATGGTAACACTACTGGATATAGAAGTTGTGAGGATACTGTTTTTAAAATGATCAATAATCATAAAAAAGTATTACTTACAGCTTATCCAGATTTTATTAGTTATAGGTTCTAGTGTTCCGTCAGGCTAGGAATTGTAGCTTGATGGGACACTAGTCAAAACCTAAAATATTTTTTGAGGAGAAATAGAAAATGAAAAAGAATAAATTATTATTGTTAGTTGCAGTGCTTGGAGCTTCATTCTTATTGTTAGTGGCTTGTGGTAATGGTGATGATGCAACTGAACCAGAAACTGAAACTGAAATAGTTGCCAATCCGACTGAGGTAATTGTTGAGCCAACAGAAGAGTTAGAGGAAACTGAACTGATTATTGAACCAACAGAAGAGGTAGAGGAAACTGAACCAGCAACAGATTTAGGTTCATCTGATATGGATATAAGAAATGTAGCAAATTATTGGGTTGAGTTAAATGGCGCTCGTTTTTCAGTAGGGCAAACGGTTGCTGATTTTGAGGATACAATTTTTGAAGTTGCACCACATCAACAAGATAGCTTAGATGGAATGCTTTCTCCAAGGACAGTCACATCACTCACATTTCAATACCAAACGGCTGAAGGACGCCTTGTAACTTTTACAGCGGGGCTTATCAATCCATGGAATGAAGAAATCTCAATGCGTGATGCGCTAGTCAGCGTTATTTCGCTTGATGAGATAGGCACTCGGTTATTAGAAAGTCATGTGCTTATTGCTACTGAGATTCAAATTAATGAAACGACAAAAGAAGACATTATTGCTTTGTTTGGAGAGGCTGATGATATTCATGAAGGGCCATTTAATACGACATTGATGTATCAAACACCTGACTGGGGTGGTTTTTCTGGATCAAGTATTGAATTCACATTTCCTGGTCCAGATTCTAGCAGTGTAGTGGATGAAGGTGTATTATCTGCTATTCGAATCGTTTCATATGATTTAGATTAAATGGTGGCTAGCCATATTCCATTTAACATCAGGTGGTGTATACTTCAATCTATTGAGAACAGAAAACATCGTTTTATTAACTGAGGCGCCAAGTGGATACCGTGATGAAATACGAGAGCTTATCGGGGTATTTAATTAGAATGTACCTTGAAATCTATCAAAAATTTTTGCGATTGCATGCTTAATCTGGTATAATGATGTTTATCAAATGAGGTGAGCATGATGAATGTAAAAATTTTAGACCATCCGTTATTGCAACATAAATTGACGCAAATTAGGGATGAGAATGCTTCGACTGTAAAGTTTAGGCAAATGATTAATGAGATTGGTGGCTTAATGACTTATGAAGTGACACGCGATTTGGCACTTGAAGAGATTAAAGTTAAAACGCCTGTGACAGAAGCAAAGGGATATGTTATTGAAGGAAAGAAGTTAGTTGTAGTACCTATTTTACGTGCAGGGCTCGGGATGGTGGATGGTATTTTACAAATGATTCCAGCGGCGCGTGTTGGGCATATTGGAATTGTACGTGATGAGCATACATTACAACCACATGAGTATTATGCTAAATTCCCTGAAGGACTCGAAAAACGTGATATTTTTATTGTTGATCCCATGTTAGCAACAGGTGGTTCAGCGATTGCAGCAATTGATGCTGTAAAGAAGCGTGGTGCGACTCGAATTAAATTGATTTGCTTAGTTGGGGCACCAGTTGGTGTTATTGCGATTAATGAAGCGCACCCTGATGTTGAGGTTTACTTAGTTGCATTAGATGAAGGCTTGAATGAAAAAGGGTATATTGTACCAGGTCTTGGTGATGCTGGGGATCGAATTTTTGGAACTAAGTAGAGAATATAGAGTGGCAATTGCATTAAATTTGTGCATTGTCATTTTTGATTGTAATAAACTCTACTATTTTAGCGAAAAATGTTTGTTCATTACTGATAAATTTGTTATAATAAGAGCAGTTACATTTTGAGGAGGAAAAGGAATGGATAAGCAGTTAGAATTTTTAAAAGAATTAACCGATGCAAACGGCATTGCTGGTAATGAAGGTGAGGTTCGTAAAGTTTTTAAGAAACTAGTAGCTGATAGTTCTGATGAAATTATGCAAGACAAGCTTGGATCAGTTATCGCAAAAAAAGTAGGTGTAGCTGATGGGCCAAAGATTGCCATTGCTGGTCATTTAGATGAGGTTGGATTTATCGTTCATTATATTGATGATAATGGATTTATTAAGTTTAAGCCAGTTGGTGGGTGGTGGTCGCAAGTTTTATTATCACAACAAATGACGATCACGACTGGTTCCGACAAGAGAATTCATGGTATTATCGGGTCGACACCACCCCATGTATTGACTGCAGAGGATCGTAAAAAAATAGCAGAATTAGATGATCTGTTTATTGATATTGGTGTTGATAATAAAGAAGCAGCTGAAGCAACTGGAATTAAGCCAGGTGATATGATTACACCCTATTTAGAATTCCGTGAGTTAGAAAATCCAAAATATTTACTTGCAAAAGCTTGGGATAACCGTTTTGGATGTGCACTTGCTATTGACGTACTTAACAATCTAAAAGGAGAATCTCATCCTAACGAATACTTTGGGATTGCAACGGTACAAGAGGAAGTCGGATGTCGTGGTGCTACGACGGTAGCAAACATGATTAATCCTGATATTGTCATTGCTGCAGATGTTGTTTTAGATGGATCAATTCCTGGTGCAGAAAAAATTAAAACTAAAATGGGTAAAGGTCCTTGTATCATGTTAATGGATGGTGGGACAGTTGGACACAAAGCGTTGCGTGAGTATGTTGTAGCACTTGCTGAAGAATTAGAAATTCCAGTTCAATTTGATGTGTTAATGGGTGGTGGAACAGATGCTGCAACCATGCATCGTGCACATGATGGAGCACCAGCGATGTCTTTAGGAATCCCATCGCGTTATATCCACTCAAATGGCTCAATTATTCACAGGGATGATTATGAAAATGCAGTTAAACTAATGACTGAATTTGTTAAGCGATTTGATGCAAAAGCATTAGAAAATGTCGTTTATGCAGATTAATAGATATTATACCCTGTGCTCGTTTTGAGTATAGATGTAAGCTGAAAAAAGAGCCTAGCTAAGGCTCTTTAAGCGAAGCTGTCTCTCAAGAGGCAGCTTTTTTAATCCAGGTCACAGCAACGGCTCCAACACCGCCATGTACAGCGATAACCAGTGAAAGAGGGAGCTCATGCATGATTACATTTGGGTAGATGGCTTGTAATTCAGATTTGAGCATCTGTACGCCTTCTGGATTTGCCACATGTAGAATTCCAACTTCATAACTTTCATCAAGATTCGCATTTTTAGCAATATCAACTAAAAGTCGAATTGCTTTTTTAAAGGTACGAACCTTCCCAACGGCTTCGATTTGACCTTCATTTGTTACTGTAAGAATCGGTTTTATTTGCAACAGGCTTCCTAAAGATGCTTGAATGCTTGATACACGACCGCCTTTCTTCAAATTTGTCATATCATCAATCGCAACAGTGAGATGAAGGTTTTTTTGTAGCTTTTCTAATTCTATTAAAATTTCAGCAGCATCTTTTCCAGCTTTACTAAGTTTTGCAGCCTCAATTGCAAGGGCACCCTGGGGATAAGTAACTGCTTTTGAATCATAGACATAGATATTATCTGAACCAACCATCTCTGCAGCACTTACTGCTGATTGATAAGATCCACTCAACGTGCTTGAGAGCGTGATATGCACAATTTCGTCATACCCTTCTGCTAAGATTTTTTCATAGAGCTCAACAGTTACACCTATAGCTGGTTGCGATGTTGATGGCAATTCTTTTTGTGCATTTGAGAGTTCTACGAATTTTTCAGGCGACAGCTCTTTGAATTCTTGATAAGATTCTGTCTCAAAAACGATCATTAAATAATTTGTAAAAATGTGATATTCTTTTAACATTTTATCTGATAGACAACCTGTGGAATCTGAAACAATAGCAACTTTCTTTGACATAATTTTCAACCCCATTTACCGTAAATAATTTAAAAATTAATCCTTTTCAAAATTTGATGAGTCAAATTGTTTTGAGTTATTCTATCATGATTTATCATGAAGAAACCTCGTTGGTTTTGAGCATCAATGATACCCAAAACAACAAGGCTTAAATTTTATTTTTAATCCAACTAACTGCAACTGCACCTGGACCTACATGAGCAGCTACAACAAGGGATAGAGGGGATACATGGATTTTAATATTTTGATATATATCTCTTAATGCAGATTTTAAAGTAGCTGCATCTTCAGGATTTTCCATGTTTAAAACACAAATCTCGTAAGTTTCATCAAGATTCGCATTTTTGGCAGTATCAATTAAGAATTGAATTGCTTTTTTAAAGGTACGAACCTTCCCAGCAGCCTCAATTTTTCCTGACTCTACTAAATGAACGATGGGTTTGATTT
>Ga0123355_10022100_pt1 | contig 10193 bp, 4 predicted proteins | sample TergutEmb28metaG_3_FD_89872 | JGI IMG/M metagenome (GOLD analysis project Ga0123355, IMG submission 89872) | Embiratermes neotenicus P1 segment gut microbial communities from Petit-Saut dam, French Guiana - Emb289 P1 | ecosystem: Host-associated > Arthropoda: Insects > Digestive system > Gut ... | reverse complement strand
CCTTAAACCTAATTTCTACTAACCTACCCAGACCATGGTCACCGCGGGAATCCTCCCCTTCAGGGAAAATTCTCACGGTAGAACCGGGAATCGAACCCGGGACCTCATGATTAGTAGTCAGAGGCTCTGACCACTAGACAACGAGGCTGGTCATATTCGGAAGATATAAGGCCTATAATTATATTCTGATGATGATTTGTGTTGTATACCCACTGCAAATAAAATAGTCGTTTGGTCAGGGGGTTCGGAAGTCTTTATGAAGATACAAATAATCCATTTATGTCGATTTCAGATTACTAAATCTAGAGACAGCATTCCGGGTTCGATAGGATGAAGCTGTTATTTTTACAGATTTTGGATAACGAAACAAGTTATCTGTCCTCTTCCATCTCCCCTGTGAGGCGACAAATTAAATTGTAACACACTGAAAGTCGGGTCCGGGTCGTTGGCATGCTTGCTGGACATTCCGGATGTCCGGTTTCCATTCTCAGCCCGGAGACAGGATATCCGGTATGAAGTTTGCCTGTTATCCTCAGTTCCTCCAGGGAGGTCCCGAGATATTACCTTATTTAACCTTACGATGCTGGCTTCGATGCATTGTGCAGACCTTTAAATTCTTCACATTCTGCCAGCCTCGGTGCACCACACCGTTGTGAATATATTTAATTGTGCCGTAAATTTAAGACCACTCAGTCCTGGGCCGTAATTGGAATTTAAACCCCAGCGCCAGTGGAAGGGATATAAGTTATGGCTGGTTTTTGTCACGTTCTCCCAGATTCATCACAGATCGATCACCTGAACATCTTTCCATTTTGATACTAGTACATATGCTAACGTGTGAAACTGAGAGAGCGGACCATTAAACTAATAGACAGATAAATAAACAAATACATGGAATATACAAGGGAACGAAACAGGTGTGTACCAAGTCCAAACATTAAAGAAGGAATCTGTAAGATGGACGTGGTAATATCTCCAAGCAGCTAGTGTGGTGTAACTTCTGACTACATAGTGTGAAGTGTAATGAAGGAAGCGGTTGTTCTGGTCACCAGGTAATTTCCACACGTTCACCTTCAGACACTAGTACATGACTCACTTTATCTCTTCACTCGATCTGGTTTTGCAAACACTTACGTAGTCTACGGTAAGGTGAAATAGCATTATCCTTGGTTGTCTGAACATGTTTAACATCACTTGTACAAAATTGCTTTGTCAAAACAATTTCGCCCTTTGAGTTTGAAAATGCAACTGTTGGCTACGGAAAATAGTGATATTGTCGTCCAAAATAGATTTCCTATTCCTTCAGCTTCAAAAACATAATGGCCGGTAGTAATTTTGGGCATTGAAAATGCAACCAGAATACTGTTCGTCGTTTTGGAATATGTTAATTGTACCGGTAGAGAAAAACTTAGTTTTTTTTTTTTTTTACGGTTTTACATGCGTGACTCTGAAGGTGCTTTAAGCAGCCAACATGGAATTGCCTTTTTTTCGGTTCTGATAGCGTATATTATTACCAGATTAAATCTTTAAAAGGAAGGGAGATCTGCACAGTATCAAGCAATTTCGTATTTACTCAAATCCTTGTTTCCCCTAATCTCTTATTTTATGTTGTAAAGTATCGACATAATCACGCTGCATCGAGCAGGTTACTGTAGCAGTAACGTTGTATTATGTGCCCGGCTTACGTGATGGAGATCTCTTATGATTTATCCAAGTCAGTCAAGGCCAATGCCTCTATGTCTTCGCCATCTCTTTCCAAATCCTTATCTGCTCATGTTAATAATGTTCTCAGCTCTCTTGACCATCTGCATGTGCAATCTACGTAGCTGAAGTAGTTTGCTACTCGGCTTCAAAATACATTTTATACAAGAACGCCAGTGTTATTAAGTCCAGTATTTGCCATAGCGGATGACGCGGGCTTCCAGGTAAACGCTATGGTCATTTATGGCGTTCATCACAGAGGACGTAATATTTGTCGTTCTATGGCAGATTGCGTTAATTTTAAACCCAATTTGACTTTTTAATTTTTAGTTTAAAGGAGCTGGAGGAGGAGGATGTGGAGGAGGAGAATGGAACAGGAATGGCAATATGAGAGGCGAATAGAAGGAAAACGGGAGGAATATGAGAGATACCAAGGAAGGAGATACGGTTTAATAGTTAACACCAACAAATGCACAAGTATCAAAAAATGCACTTTCACACATAATTCACTAATATTCCGATATTTTTTGATCATCCTCTGATCATCCTCAGGGAGTTGTATATCAAGTGAGCATGTACAGTACAAAAGACAGATGAATTATTAAGTAGATTCATATTTTTTTTGGTCCTTAAAAATTTTAAATATTATGACGTTCGTGGTAGATGTATGTGCAAAACTGGTCCATATAGTGTGGATATCAGAGCTTTATAGAGTTATAAATGTTAATATCAGGAAAATGGCGAGTATACGTTTTGGTAGCTACTACGATGCTAGTACGGTATGCTTGTTTGATGTAAAACTCCCTGAGGATGATTTGAAATAGATCGAAACATATCGGAGTATTAGTGAATTACATATGACAGGGTATTTTTAGTACTTGTGCATTTGTTGGCGTTAACTGTTAAATTGTTTATTAACGCACAAATATGAATACTCTTGAGAAGGGGATACAGGTTAGGACAGGCAGAAAGGGGTATGTGATGAAGATACCAAAGACAGTACTTTTCCCGCGTGTACAAATCGCTAATAAACCGACGGCAGATTCCTGAGCCTCATTACAGGCATGTAGGTAGGTCTGCTATTGCTGTCTGAAATTTGTGTTTGTCTTTAAAAGCCGTTGTAATCAGACGTCTCACAAAATGAGCCTGCTCTAGATTGGGCTCTTTCATGTGGTTGGGTTGTGATTAAAAGAGAATGTGGTACTTGAAGCTGTAAACAGTCATCATTATGGCGTCCGAGTGACTCGACGAGAAACTGTCGCGTTATGCTGTACGCCATTTTGCGTTCAGTCCAGAGAGTTGGCACTTGTGATACTACAAATCGTTATTTTGAGGCCGGAAAAAAGTGATGTAATTTACCAACGCTCTTCAGGCCTGCATTTTTAAATGCGTCTTTTTAACCAGTGTCTCAGACTGTGTCATGTGTTTAGAGGTAAGTTCTGAAAGACTTAGGTACCATACAAGGATACGACACTGAAATGTAATTTAATTTTAAATCTGAACAAAAAATTGTGCGTAACGTAACCTTTTTAAAGATCTTGCCATTGTTTAGCGAAAACAGCGTTTTTCTATCAGTTTTTATATTTTATCTTCCATTCTGTGTCTACCAGAATGTGACAATAAAATGTTTTCCTGTTGAATAAAAATTTGGTCTCCTTTAAATAACTTCATTATTTCAGCTTACTTAATAAGTTGTGTGTATATACTTTCATGGGTTTTGCGTACGAATAAAAATGAAGGGCAGCATATAAACGGTGTATGTTACAACTTTTGGTTTTTCACTTTATGATCAGCGTACTTGATAGGCCAACACTAACCTGCCTTGTACATATAAAAAATGAAAACAGTTTGTGCCGTGCAGTGAATTCCGACGAATGAATAAATATGTGTTTTGCTGTCATAATGCGTCTTCTTTTGTTTCAGAACTTTGAAGCTGTCCCGTACCCGAAAGAGGACTATGGGAAGTTCTACTCAGGAGACTCGTACATTGTTCTCTTTGTAAGTATATCTGGATGTTTTCTGTGCAGTGCAGTGTAGTGTAATTTTGTCAGGTGTGGCAAAAATAAATCAGTCTATATTAGTAAAAGTATGATAATAAAAGATTGCAACAGTTCCCGTTGACTGTAACGCACTTTTCTTCTTACATTCTTCGAAATCTTCTTGTAGCCCTTTTTGGGAACGCTTATAGGTACTCTGTGGTTTGGCCCCCTACGAGCCCCACATTGTCTGAATGTATTCCTCGCATGAAAGTGTTTAGTTCTGGAAACAAACAAGTCACAACAAGTGAAATCTGGTGAATGGGGTGAAATTCCACACTTGTGATTTTCTTTTGAATCAAAAATTTCTTCACTTACATTAATGCCTAAAGAGAAGATGGGTTGTGGTGAGAAATAACCTACTTATTGAGCAAGAGTTCCAGTCTGTTACGGCGCAAGTTTTTGCGTTAAACACTCCAGTACATCGTTGTAGAGTTACTGATCGAGCGTTTTCGCCCGTGGAAGACATTCATGGTGCACGATACCTGTAATGTCGCTGAACAAATTCAACATTTCCTTCCCTTTGGAGCCTGGTATTCTTGCCTTCTTCGATCTGTGAAACATGTCCGTTGTCCACTGGAGGATTTGTCTTTTAGTTTCGAAGTCATATTGGAATACGAATGTATCGTCAGCAGTGACAGCATTTTTCAGAAAGGCAGTTCGTTCGAGAAAAACAGAGTGGATTTAGACTACGTTCATTTTTAGTCGTGCTACAGAATTTTGGGCGTCATCTTGGTCCACGCATTTCGTGTGTCCACATCTATCATCAGAACTTAGTCATGTTTAACGCCTCGATCATCATTCCAGTCGTTAAGCGGTGATCACTGCGCATCAGATTTACAAATCTTTCAGTGTCTTTGTCGGTTTTGGGGATTTGCGGGATTTCGGATCGTTGTGTACTTCGCCTCTATCTTTCAAAAACCCTTCTATGACACTCAGATGTGGGGGCGCGGAACATTGGATTGTCAAAATGAACATTTTGCAGCATGCCGTACGTTTCTGTTACGGCTTTTCCTGGGGGTATTTGGCTAAAAATTTGACGCTAATGCACCCCTCTGAATGCCTATAATACGTTCTCCGCCAAAGGCGATAAGTATGTCTTACACAAAATGGCGTAACACAAGCTCTTTTTACCCAATTCGAAGATGCAGTTTCTTTTTAGAGTCAGGAAAGACGGCGCTAAACAACCGTTGAATCTGTTTCATGGTGGCTGAGTTCTGCACAATCCAGAAGTCAAGTCTCGATTTTTTTTTTTTTTTTTGCTGTGCTCTGAGCAGTGTAGCGTTTTGTTTCCACAAAAATAAAATTTAATTGCATTATTGTTGTTTCAGACACAGAAGAATAATAACAACAGTTTCAGCTGGGATATTCACTTCTGGCTAGGAAGCGACACTTCACAGGTAAATGCTTCTTTTTATGTAGGGAGGAACTGTATGTTTTACAAGCTTCAGCTTCCTCCTCTTCCGCCTCGTCTCTCTTCTGCTTCTTCTTTTTCCTCCTCCTCTCCCTACTCCTTTTGCCCTCCTTCCCTTCTTCTGCGTCTTATTTTCCTCCTCTTCCTCCTCCTCCTCCCAGCCACACATAACGTTTTCCACTCATCCCTGCAAATGTCTATCCTGGTACTGCCTTTCTGCATGTGTTATAACCCAGAAAAACACAGTTTGTAAGTTTGTACATGTAGTGCCTGATCTCGGGTAACTCGTTCTTTCCTAATCCGTTTGCAGGAGGACACTACTTGTTTTAACGTTAATAGTTCACTTCTTAACCTTATCAGTAGGCTGCCACCATGTCATTAATCTTCGTAAGTTATTGACAGCTAATTCGTACTAACTACTCTGAGTTTTTAACCGAGATTTAATGATAGTGTAGAGCTGTCTCAATAATTATTTTGTTTATCCAAAAATATCTAAATTATATATTCTAAAATGCTAATCTTAATAGTCAAAGTAAAACAAAAAGAACAATTTAGTAATTTGTGCAAGTGTATGTTCATTAGTTTAAACAGTATCAAAAAGTAGTTAATCCAAATAATTGCCTCATCTCATATATATAAATCTACTCAGGGTAATTTTGGAATTTTAAACTGAACAGAATTTAACTAAACAATAACCAAACTTGCTCGGCTCAAGTCTTACTAAATTTCTAACACAGTCAACATGACTCACCTTCTATTAGCAGAAAACAACTGAAATGTAACAGCATTGTAGTCTTCACGTTACACTGGCTTAGTACTGTATTTGCAATATATAAATTCCTTCAAATATAGAGGTATGTAACAGCCAGTGGCAACCAAAGTCGGTGAGTAAAATAATTGAGCGAGAGCAATTTCCTGTAAGGGTAGGTGTATATATAGAGGTGGGTTGATTTTTCATGCATTCTTAAAAGTTTAACAAACTTTCTAATTATCACTCTAGGTTCGAACATATGTTCAGAGTGTAACGAACTAACGGGAATGCCGAGCTCAGACATATCTCTAGAGTATAATGAACTGCCTTGGCTGTGCTGAGCTCACAATAGTGCAGCAAGTGTTAAAGTTCCTGGTTGCTTCATAAAACTGAAATTCAATATCTGTAGTTATTTAACACTCAAATTTGATATTCACTAGTTATATACTAACCACAACTAAATCTTCAGCAGATTAAATTTTTTGAACTTGGTGGATTTTCATTTAATAAACTGATTAGTTAAACAACATATTCGTGATATGTGATCTATAGCAATGTAAAATTTCGTGATTGGTAAATGTTCTATAATGTGAAATATGCATTAGGACTTATTGGCTTTTGAAGATGAGGGCACAGCATTCCCTCAAGAAGTTGGGGATCTGATGCAGCTTTATAATAAAAAAGAACAGAATCCTCAGCTACGCCACTGTAAAAGCTTAAAAAGTCGCATAGTTTGAGCTGCAAGGAGAATGCCCTTTCCCATATTCTTAGATTGTGCTCTTGAAGAAACTATCCTGTGCCTCTGTCTCAGTCTTCCATTTGTCAGAATCTTGCCATCACTGCATTCTGTGACTGCAGGAAACTTGTATTTGGAAGGTCTCAGATCTCAGCTAGGTTACCAACCATACTGACTAAGAGCAACTGCTGGGCAAGTATTTTCATTCCTAGAGGTCACAACTGACTACCACAAATTTTTGCCTACTCACCATTTATCATCTCTTTTATGTCATCTAAGATCTGAAACGGAAAGAGAATCTTAAAATAAACCAGATATTGTTTGTTAATAACTTGATTACTTCATTAATGATTTTGAAGTGAAAATACAGTTACCAGCAACAGGCAGGTTAGTTTGACTTCTCGACATAGAGTCTGGGTTGTAATCCATATGCAATTTTAAAGTTGTAGGCATTAGATAAAGTCCTTTTACACTTGCAGCAACGTCACCATGCCACCATGGTTGTACAGAATTTTGAATATTACCTAAATGATTTAAAGGTCAGAAGGAATGGTATTAGCTACTTGTACACAAGGCCACATGCTGGCCACATCACCATGGCTGTAACATATTTTATCTTGCCCACTTGTCAGCTGCTATACTTCCACAACTGCATGGATTGCTACCGACAGCACTAGCCTTTCCACCCAATGTCTCTATTGCCGAACGCATACACATGCTCACATAATTTAATGATGCTGTGTTAGTGGGGTAGGTACCTGTACATACAAGCTCTTAAGCCTTGTAGTTAAGAGTTACTATTTTTGGCATCATACAATATGACCATGATCTCCTCCCCTGCTAGCATTGTTTCCATTTTATATAGTTCACTGGACTCTTAAAACATTTATATCAAAATGATCTTACATAAAAGATACCTCTTTCTGAAAGATACCTGTTTCTGTTGACACCCCCAAGAGATAATTTGATTTGCTGTTTTTTAATATTATCCTGACATGTGCATTAGTGTTTGTATCTGACTCAAATTAACAAACTGGATAATGGTGTGATTCTCCCATGAAGAAGTGTGGTGTGTATTTTTATCAGGATGAAGCTGGTGCAGCTGCCATTTTGTCAGTGGAATTGGATGACTCACTAGGTGGGGCCCCTGTACAGTATCGTGAGGTGCAAGAGCATGAGTCTGAGCTGTTCCTTTCACATTTTAAGTATGGTATGTAGATTATAATATAGAGAAACATGCTTCAAACTAGTTTGTTTTATTTTACTCTACATCAAAGAAACACAGCTTGTTACTCTCAATTTTCACTTGACCGACTGACTGACTGACCAGCCAACTAACCAACCAATTCACTGACTGACAAACAACACAAACATCATGGAGCAGAGTACTTTTTGAGAAAGTGATAACTTCTCAGTCTGTCATTCAGTCTCCAGCCACACTCTCACTATATATTCATGTGTTTACATGCTGTGGGATTCTTTTTAGACTGCTTGACTGTTGAATAGGGAATGGATATGTTGTCCTGAAACTTTGGTAACAAAATATCAACCAACACCAAACCCAGAAAACCAAATATCTCAGTTTCTCAGACAGTCCAGGAGTTCCCCACTTTTATAGAATCAAATTGACCTGTTGACAAGAGCCAAACATTAGTTCTTGAACTGAGCCAGATACAGCCAGTTCACTCCCTCCAATCTCATTTCTGTAATACCTATTTTAATATTATCTTCCTGTCTACAAATATATGTTCCAAGTTGTCTCGCTTATTTGCCACTTACAAACTATGGAGAGAACACAGCTTGTTGCTTTACTGTGCCACTTGCAAAACCAGATTGTCCAGCTTAAGCAGCACCTGCTCCAACAGTGTACATGAACAATCTATTTTATATAGAGTATCTTATCAGGGGATTGCTCACCATAGAGTGGATGACATCTTTGCTGGATGGTGACCAGTGATGTTACCTGATCTGCAGTGTGCAGTCAAACTGAGTCCTGCATGGTGGTAAAGCATGATCCAAAGGTCAGGTGTAGTGGAAGGTACACAAGGCAGCATAAGCCGTTCTTCTATACCAGACGAAAGTTTGTGTTCTAGATTGTAGTAAAGTGAATGATTTCCTGCCAAGCCTAACATAATGAAATAGTAGAGGGTAGGTAGTCAGTTAGCATCAGGAGCATGGTTTTTAAGTGGCATGATGTAAGGTTTAAATATGCTACAAGCTACTTCTAGCTAGTCCTTACCTTAAAAGTCTTGAGCATTTTATAAAAATTCCTTGGTAAATGCATCTGAAGTTGATAGTACATGGTTAACCTGTGAAGCAATCATCCAACTTTCCTAATTACTTGGATGCCAAACGCATTTTAGTGATAAACACTATTATTATTATTATTATTATTATTATTATTAGCGTAACAATAAAATTATTATTTTTTGTAGACAATGGCATGGTGATATTGATGATTAAAATACTGCTGGGAGTAATATACTGGAGTTAAAGAATTAAAGTTTGTGTTCTGTTTCAGGTATTCGATATGTACCTGGGGGAGTGGCCAGTGGATTCCGCAGTGTGGATCCTGATGCAGTGGAAAAGAGACTATTCCAAGTTAAGGGCAAGCGAAATGTTCGAGTCAGACAGGTGAGAATGGTATAGTGAATATCAAGTTGAATAAAGGCCTACTCAGGGTGGGTCTTGCCATATAACTGGTTGAGGTTTTGCTGCTGGAACAAACAGCAAAGAACACATTTTTGCTTACAATTGTTATAAATAAATTGTCTGGATAGTGAAAGGCATTTGTTAATTTTTGTACATGTTTTATATAATAGCTTCAATGGTAATTTAATTAAGAAATAAATACAGCCTTTAAAGTCCTTGTAACCAATTTCATATTCATAATTGTGTATCTGGATGCCTGGGCTTAATTCCAAGGTTGTCAATACGAAAATTAAAATGAATAAATTGGCAGTGGGGCAAGTTTCCAACTGGTATTGTTTTACCCTGCTAATTATTGATTCACCAGTACTCCATACTCATGCAGGACTTCCCCTGATGTGGGAATACCCAACATAATGTCAGAAATCTTAGTCTGGGTGTCATTCTGGGATCTTTGCTTGGCTGGACTCATAGTGACAACATATGAGTAATTTTTAATGTTATACTTATGAAACAGAAATTTGTCATAACCTGCCAATACACATTTCTATGGGAGGCGGATAAAACTTGATCGATTCTTAATAGACCAACCCTTAAGCATATTGTGTTTTTATGAAAGTATAAGAAGTAATTTTTTGTGGGTTCAACACTTTGACAGGAGGGGTGTTTTTAACCCATATGTATAGGAATGTGGGAAAGACAGTTGGATGAATTGTGTGGGTTATATAAAATTGCTGTTTTTGTGAGCTATTTGTCAACTTTTCATGTGTACATTGTAAGTTCAAGAAGCTGTGATTACAATAACATTTACATAACTCTATATTCTTCATTACTCCTAGGTGAATCTGGATGTCTCAGCTATGAACAAAGGTGATTGCTTTATCTTGGATGCTGGGAAGGATATAT
>Ga0123355_10022099_pt1 | contig 10193 bp, 8 predicted proteins | sample TergutEmb28metaG_3_FD_89872 | JGI IMG/M metagenome (GOLD analysis project Ga0123355, IMG submission 89872) | Embiratermes neotenicus P1 segment gut microbial communities from Petit-Saut dam, French Guiana - Emb289 P1 | ecosystem: Host-associated > Arthropoda: Insects > Digestive system > Gut ... | reverse complement strand
TTAGTGATCCACGGGTAGCAGAAGTGTTTGTATATGGTCTCATTCTTTAATAAATTGTTAATGGTTCGTTTCATATATTGTTGTGTTATGTACGCACCTAACGCTTCCTACAGAGGTGGTACAGTACATGGGAAGAAATAATTATTTTCAGTGAAAAAAAAATGATTTTCAAGCTTTCTTCCTTTAAAGTGTCTAAAGGAACTGGATCTCCATAAATATAACAAACAGTAAAGTTCTACAATGCATTTAGAAGCAAAAAGTGTGCATTACATTCTGATTCATGGGCTACACACTCATGCCTGCTTGGACACAAAATTGTATGGACAACCAGGGCTATTTTTAACAGGAACACATTACAGCACTACATTAGCTAACAAGACACAAAAATAACCCAATCATTTTAAAATATGTCAACATTTAAACATATGATAACAAAAACAATATGATTTTCATCATGAATTAAAAGAATGAACTGAAGGGTAAGTCTCACCTTCTCCTCTGCCATCTCTTTATCTAGGGTGGCCATCTCCACAGTTTCTGCTAGATCTGCCATTTCATCAGCATGTGTATCTCTGGCTTCAACAGCCTCTCTTGCTTCCTGCTTAGCACGCTTCAGTTCTCGCTGAAGAGATGTCTGCGACTCCATTATACGAGACTTGAATTCAAGAAGCTGTTCCAGTTGTAATTTCATTTTGTCAAAGTCTTTTAGTCTTTCCTTGTCTTGCAATCGTTTCACTGTGTAAAAAGAAAGAAATAGCTTGCAGGGTAGGACTAAGGGGTGGGCCTGCTGGGAAGCTGCCCAGGGCACTCACATGTCACAGGCTGGCTCTGATAACTCAGTGTATGTTGGGCACTAACTTTATACAGTGTGGCATAAGCAGCATTGCAGTTTTTCGTATGACTGTGAATTATCACAAAAATAATTCCTTTTCAGGTTTCGAAGTAGATGGTGGTGGTGCAACTGTGACCAATGTGTATGTGAAGGGGTTGTGAACTGCATATCAACCGTGCTAATCACCAGTCTGAACACTTTCTAAAAAGACATAAAAAGGTACAGAGGTTGTCTTATACTGTTATACTGTTTTCACTGTTCTGAGGTGTGCCATCCCCATTGTACGTTTAAACTATATGGTGAGGTGAATTCAGTCAAAAACACAACTATAAAAAATGGCTAAATGATGGTGTTTATTAGCAAGGAAAAAACTACATGTTTCAGCCTATAGCAGCCATCTTCAGGTTCTGACAAATTTCTGCTAAAAGAGAATAGCACGCAGAATGATGATGAGATCTCAACATCACCACGTGGTTTAGGCATATTATATAAAACTCTTTTAGCAGAAAATTGTCAGAACCTGAAGATGGCTGCTATAGGCCAAAACATGTAGTTTTTCTCCTTGCTAATAAACACCATCATTTAGCCATATTTTATAATTGTGTTTTTTAACTGAATTCACCTCACCATATATGTTTTCACTGTGTTACAGCACATAATGTATTAATGACAATGTGGTAACTTTAACCTTTCAACCTTTCACAGCTTCAGTTACACCAGCATCCCTCCAACTTTTGAATCATGTCATGTTTACTAGCTCTGGAATAATATATTAAACACCACCACTGTCATTAAAAATGATATATTCCTCCAAGGATTTTAAAATATATTTTGACTGAAGAAAATTCACACAAGTTCCATGCCACATTATGCTGCCATATAATATGCTGAAGAAAAAAAAAGTATATATGAATGCTTATTTCAATAACATGGATGCAAAAGTGCCTCTTATTGGGCCCAGATAAGGCTGCTTTTTTGTTAATATCAGCGTAGATAAAAGCTAAAACTCTAAAGAATGAAGAGCATCTATATAAGAAATGAAACTGCATTCTTGAATAAAAATATACAAATCCTAACCAGAAACTCTACCACACTCTTGTGGTTTGCTCCAGTAGCTGAAATATTGCAGTTTATCTCATAAGAACCTACCAGATGAGCTACGTACATACTAGAAAATACCCACAATACAAGTGACATAATTTCCTCAAGAACATCAGTACGTAAGCTTCAAAATGTAGCTTGCAAATTAAATCCATACAATAAGACTGCAAATCTGAATTACGTTTACTCAACCACAACAACAGAAAACCAGACAAATATACTCAATCACAACATTATGCAGGTTAATGACAACCATTACAAAAGACAATTTTACTTTTTACAGCTACAATGCCAGAAATGGCTATGGTATACTGAACACCTAACAAGATTCTTAAAATATGTATAATCATACCTTTCAATGTATCAATTTTTTCTTGTAAGTCTCTTATTTCAGATTTCAGATTCTCAGTCTCCTGCTGATTCTGTAAATTGTTAAACTTCTCTTCAACTGCGGTAGCAGAGCAAGAACTTGCACCAGGAGAGATCATTGCTTGGCCTGGAATATACTGCGGCTTCAGTGTTTCCACAAATCCTGTCTAAAAATATAACCAAAAAACATTTCATCTTAGAAAGACCAGAAAATAGGGCATCACAATTTTTCTTATCAGTACTATGAAGAAGTTTCAATTTCACCACTTCATCATGTTGCTGTTCTTTTTTCTACCACTACAATATTTTCTTATACTGTCTGGTTAATAGTGACAAGTGTTTGAAAGACCACATGTGTCTCAATCTTCAGGCATAAAGAAAGGGTGTATGTTATGCATAGTGTGAAAGATATACTTTTTTATTTACTGGACCTACAACCAAGACAGCAAGGCCAGAGTCTAGTAGAAGGGAACAACTTTATCTAACAGATGTCACATGGTATGGGCACACAACTGCGGGTTTTCTTTTCTTGCCATCCAGGTCCTCCTCCAGCTCCTCCTCCTCCTCATCACCACCACCACCACCACCACCATTTGTCATCATCCTACCAACTAATAGACTGAAGTGATTACAACTAGAAGTAAAAGCCACAACACCAACATTTACAAAAAAAATGACATTATACATGTTTCAGCATTTCAAACAATTTTGATAAATATGACTAAATTAATGAGGAATATCTAAATATTCCTTCTATGTTGTACACATGCCCTCTTGAAGTGACACAACATCAAGTGTTACATGGTCATGCTATGGTTCACACATAATGAGATGTAAGGGAGAAGAAACAGAAACAACTACATGTTCTGTAGCACGTGAGTTTGTGATAAATTTCGTATTTTAAGAAACAGAAGAGAATTTTGCACGCAAAAGCTAGGAAAAATAAGAAACAAGCACTGCACCATCTTTACCATAACATACAACCATAAGAAAAATATTTAGGATCATAATATTTAAGAATTTATAAAAGCATTCATTATGGTAAAAAGTTACTTAAACTAAGCAGCGAATAATAAGAGCAACTGAAGTATTTTTACTTCATACAGTTCTGAACTCACTTTCATTTCTGAGAAAAGGTAGTTCAATTATGTGTTCGTATTTCTGAATATCTGATACTCTATCCCCTCCTGAACAAGTGATAATTTCCATGAACCTTGGTATGAACATTACGCCATACTCTTTTTTCAATTCCTTGTTATCAGTAACATCAACATGGCAACTGTGCATAACCTCTAAGTGTTACCTAATGCAGAGCCTGAAATCCTGTATTCTAAAAGCATTCAAGAGATATGCAAATTGTTAAAAGGTAATGTATTTACAGAAATTAAAATAGTAACGCAATGACTGGCCATGCACAAGGAACACATATATTTCTGCCTGATGACAACTTATTACAAACCACTAAAGGTATAAATATGAGAAATGATACCAGAATCAATAAATATATGAACAAATTTATGTGTCTGACATCATTGTAGACAATTACAAAGATCAGCAAAATTTTTATTTTCATGTACAAATAAGTGCAGGCAGATGCAGCCCACATGTGAACATGTGGCGCAGAAATATGTCACCATGTGAAAACAGTCAATTTATAAATTCTATTAGTCTCTCTAAAGGAAATCAGACACTGTTCAGGTTCTCCAGAACTTCCAGTTAATATACATACAGAACAATTCCTTTACTCTGGCACCCATGGGACCGGACTGGTGCCAAATTATCAGATGTTCTGGATTATCAAACTGACCCTACACTGGCCTAAATTCTCACATGTAATTTTATTGTCACTGCTCCTATATTTGGCCTGAAGAGCTAATCAGGGGTGTATTCCATTTGGATATCTCCATGTTCTGGTTCGGAGTCATCAGGGTTCTCTTCTGTGTGTTCTGGACACTCTTTTGTTTTTACAAAGTGTGCTGAAGACAGTAGAGTGTGGATCTCAAGTCTATAACTGAAGAACTTTATGGAGAAGGAGACAAGGGGTCAGGAGGTGCCAAAATGGTCAAAGTAGAGACAATCCTGGAGGAAGTCTTCTGAACCTTGGTCTATTACCCTCAAATGCCAAAGTTTCAGGATTTCTAGAGTATTAACCTCCAGATTAAAAGAATTCTATAGTAATACAAATCGAGCAGCCTGGCTGAGTGTTAATGTGACTGACTTGTTGGTATAAGACAATTCTGGAAGGGCAGTTATCCCTACAGTCGATTGTCACTTTGTCCCCCAAAAACTTTGCAGTCCATTATTCAAAACTGTGCTTGCAAGTTCCACAGCCCATCAGAACATGATAGGAAAGAGAAAAATTCAGGATCCTGCATGGCACTGAACCCTCAGCATCCTTCCAATACCTGTTTACTATCCCAGCTCCAAGGTAAAAAATAAAGTCATCCCTGTGATTAATTAAACATCAAGCCACAAAGACTTCTGTGGGAGTGGAAATACAGCTCCATGCATACTTAATGTATGCAATAGATGAAGATGTGTGTGACCAGTTTCATGCCTATGTCATTTTACTCTTGGGGGGAAAAAAAACCCTTTTACCTTTTGCACCGGAGACTGGATGGGCTTCAGAAATAATAGGATGCTGCAGAGAACACAAAAAATCTGACCCCAATGCCAACTGAACCCCAGTTCTCCAACCCACAAACAAGACATTAAGAAAAATTTAGAATAACAGCAACATCAAATCATTATGCATGCCAACATGCCTTTAACCTTCTAGATGCATGATCTTAAATTTCAAATTACAAAAATAAAAAAGAAAATTAAATATTACTGCATTATCAGTGTATGCTAACACACAAACCTATATACTGCACAGCTAAACAACATTTCTCAAAAACTGTAAAATGCACAACATTTAAGGCTGTTCAACTGGTCTTTGTTTGTCACCATATTCACAATACAAATCAACATTTTGAAGACAGTTTCTACTTCCATCTTCAGGATATGAACAGCATCCTACTCTGTCTGGCCCCTAGACAGAGCCACTGTCATTACCTGATACCCTCAAATAGGAGCCACTAGACAGCATCACTATCATAACCTGACCCTCTACCTAGCGGCCACTAGACAGGGCCACTCTCATACCCTGAACATCTACCTAGCAGCCCAATGAGTATGAATCTATTTTCTCCCTCACAGGTCAAACTTAATAAAACTACCTAAATACCACAGTATTTTGAAATTCTTAATTAGAAGATTCAAATATTCATATATCATTCATGTTTCAGCAAAATTCAACAACAATAATAATATATTATATTACTATTTTTGTCATCTTCATTTCTGGCATTATCATCATCAACATCATCATCACCACCACCACCTCCATCATGCCAAAATATGCAGGGTTATGTGACTAATGTAATCAATAAATATGAAATCATGTTATATCCCAATGATTTTATTATGCTTGACTTATTCATGTTATTCTGTCCTCAGTTTCTGTAAGCATTATCCTTTGTCCCCTGTATCCATGTGTTTTCAGGTTTCAGCTGTAGCTACTCTCACCTGCCCATCACAATCCGGAAAGCCAGCAAAGTGTTCAACCTCCACAATTTCAATCACAAAGGTGGATTCAAACTGAGATAAGTCCAGATTCAACATTTTTCCCCCAATCCTTTCTTGTTAACAACACAGCAGCAAATGCTAAACTGGTGAAATAGCTTCCAACATAAGACGCAACACCCCGAAAACTGTAGTTACACACTCTTGACGCTTAAAAGAAAGTTCCAAGTCAGTTGCTGTAACAGCAGAGGAGATATTTATGTAGTAAATAGAAAGTTCAGATAATGGCCTGGTTACCAGCCTTCATGACTCTTTGCATTGTCTCCTAACAAAAGTCAAGACTCTTCCACAGCTTTACCTATTGATCCAGCATGGTCATCTTCAAATCTCATTTTATATTATATAACATACCAATCTGAATAATAATTTTAAATAGTCAAATAACAAATCATTTTAAACATGCAAGTCTGCAAACTGTAGATGGAATATCTGCACTGAAAACTTTTATGGACAGAAATTACATAAACAATTTAATTAACTTGTGTAAGTGGCAAAAACAGAAGATGTGGTCTATAATGTTCGAATCAGTAATGCACAACACAGATAAAAAAGAAAACACATTTTTTTTTGCATCACAGTTCATGAAAGTACTTTAGACATGGAGGTTACATTCAAAATACATAGTGTATGTTATAGTAAATGGAGCATGAAGAAGAGACATATCACCAGTGGGAAAGGAATCAAGCAAAAGAAGCAGGGAAATAATTGTAATTCATGGAAACTGACAGAGAGAAAAAAGCACATTTACTTGTTTCTCTCCATCGCTACCTTCAGCCAACACTTGTGATCTTTTCGAAGCCTGCTTCAAGCCTACATGAACCTGCTTAGAGGGTGCAGACCCCTGTTTAGAGGCTGCAGGGAATTTCTGAAACACAAAATAATGACTGCAACAATTGGAGAAAAGGTGCCTATGGTCATCTCTTTTAACCTATGGGGATCACAATCGTGGTTGTGTTTGAGATCATGATGGGAACCAAAATGAAGACTGCGGGTGAATTTATCCTGGCTGCCAGATGTGCTATCAGTGCATAACAAATTTCTGTACTTGAAGTAGAAATCAGATCTGATTACACCCATGGACGGTGTTCGCTGAACTAACAGCAGCTGTAACTTTTCTACCTTACTGCTGAATGAATCGCCTACATACCTGCCTACACTTACCCTTGTAAGAGAGGCCAGACCCCTCAAACATGGCCACAGATATCAACATAAAACAAGTTACATCCATCCAAATTCATTACATCAACACTCAGCTCTGTACCATACACTAAACATGAAGATCCACATGTTCACCTTTCTGCAAAACATTCAGTAAACAAGAAGTTCTGAGAAGAATTACTTTCCTTCTAATACTGCAATGTACATGGTGAGGATAAAGGAACTATACATTGAAGAATATAAAATTTGTCATAAAAGATAACAGGCTAATATGAAAAGATATAAAATGAACAACAAAATTACAATTTTGGGGTGAACAGAAAACACTTGGAGAAAAGTGTAAAAATGTCAGAATAGGAATGGAACCATACTGACATAAACCAAACACAGAAATTGTATCTATCTTCGTTCAGAGAATTAAAAACAATAATGCACAAAGGAAATCTGATGTCCAATAGTCATGAAACACTCTAATTAGGAGGTGCAGCATATAAAACATGAGGTTCTCACAACACTGTTCACGAAAATTCAAGTGTTCTGGAATGTGATGCTGTGCCAGTCTCCTAGCCGACATGATGTCATGTCCCAGGACTTGAATCTTCAATTGCACAATAAGAAGAAGTGAAATTCTTACAGTTATATTATGAAATCCAGTAATAAGAAGACAGGTAAAATCTGTCAAGTTATTTCACATAAGCCACAAATCCTATCAACTCCACAGAATGGGGTCCTCCTCAAAGCTCAATCACTCATCCAAAGCCATGTGAATCCATTCCACACCCTCATAACCTCTTTTTTAAAAATATCTTTAATATTATTCCCCATCTATACCTCTAGATCTCTCTCTACCCTTCAGATTTCCTGACTGAAATTCTTTTTCAAATTTCTCATTTCCCAAATGCGTGCTAAGTGCCCAGCCCCACAGCCACCACTTTTATCTTGATAACATTAACCATCTGGCACCTAACATCAGGTATTATGTTATACAGCATGATGCTTAAAATGCCATACATCGGGTATGGATAACAGGATTTCATTCCAGTGCCGAAGGGTTAAGGATATATGGTGACAGAAATGACATTATTTCAGTTTATTATTTCATGTAAGCACAGATATTGTACAAAGGTGATATTCATACTGTTGACATCTGGATAATAACAAAATGCAGCATAGTCGGTGGACACCAATATTGCAGACACACGGTTCTATATTCTACACAGATCAATATGTTCCTACTAAATGACAGCAATTACCACCAGAAGAGGTGGTGTCATAACCCAGAAGACCAGAATTACAATTTTACCACTGTGAAAATGTATAATTCTAAAAAGTGAAATTCATCTAATTATTTCCTCAAGCTGTAAAGATGTCACTGAGCTTTATCACACACCTGAGCAAACGGCCTCTGGTACCTATTTAAACATTTGGCACCAGAACTAAATGCCCATAGTACATACATACATACACACATACATTCTATGGATCTGTATATGGGTCACAAAGACAATAGGAAGTGGAACAAGTCATTAATAATAATGGTCTGCAGAAGACCAGAATTTAAAATGGGGCTGCACAAGAGTAGATATTATCTGTTCAGCATTTTCAGCATCACACCGAATGTTACATATATGTAACATTTGGCACCAGACGGTTAACAAAAGCCAGTTCAGCCCAAACAATAAGGATGCTATAACAGTAATCAAAACCTGGTCAACTAGTCCACGGCTTACATCCTGTAATGACTCTGCTACCCCGGCTCTTTATGAAACCCATAATTCCAGTCACCTTCTCATAAATTGTACTCCCTCCATTTACAGAAGCTACAAACTTTCATTTCGCACAAACACCAGGAGATTAAAACTACTGTATAAGCTATAAATACCTCAATGAAAGAAGCTCTTTTAGAAGTTGGCTCAGAAGTCTGCTGAAGATCAGACATGTCTTTGCCATATCCAGGATCATCTTTACCAGGAAACTCTCCCTGGCTACGGCTGCTGACTAGGGACTGTCTTGAGCTGAACACGTTTAAAAATAAAGAAATCCTCATTTACCATATGAATCTCCTGCATGGAATTCTTGTGATTCCTAATAGATGATAATATAAACATGATTTATTGATGCAATTTATAATTATATTAACACACTCACAGGCATCTGCACATTTGTAAATTCTACTAAAACATTAGTGACAGGTAATACTATACTGCACTTTATGTCATGAGGCTTTGTAAACTCTTATTAATACCATAAACATCACTACTGCAATGTGTGAAAGAGAAAGTATAAGAACACAGCAGGACGCCTGGTAGAATCATGTGGCTATGGAGGAACATGGCTAATAAAAATGTCTGAATGAAACCCATAGCACAGTCTGGGTATGTAAACATTTGTCTGACATATTTCCTATGAAGAATGGTTTGAAACAAGGAGATGTTTTATCGCCATTGCTTCTCCACTTTGCTTTGGAGTATGCCATTAGGAAGGTTCAGGTAAAACAGGATGGTCAGAAATTAAATGGTACAAATCAGCTTCTGGTTTATGCTGATGATATTAATATATTGGGCAGAAGCATACACACTATAAAGAAAAACACAGAAACTTTAGTAGTTGCAAGTAAGGAGATTGAACTAAAAGTATATGCCGGTAAAACTAAGTACAGAGTCATGTCTCAAGATCAGAATGCAGGACGAAGTCACAATATAAAGACTGATAATATTTCCTTTGAAAGGCTGGAACAATTCAAATATTTGGGAACAACCTTAACATATCAAAATTCTATTCAGGAAGAAATTAAGAGCAGATTGAAGTCAGGGAATGCTTGCTACCATCCAGTGCAGAATTTTTGTTTTCAAGTTTATCTAAAAATATAAAGATTAAAATACACATACACTACAATGTTTCCTGTTGTTTTGTATGGGCGTGAAACTTAGTTGCTCACATTGATTGGGGAACATAGGCTGAGGGTGTCTGAGAATAGGGTGCTGAGGAGGAGAATTGGGCCTAAGAGGGAACAGGTAACAGGGGAGTGAAGAAAACTACATTATGTGGAGCTTACTGATCTGTACTTCTCACCAAATATTTTTTGGGTGATCAAATCGAGAAGAAT
>Ga0123355_10022098_pt1 | contig 10193 bp, 10 predicted proteins | sample TergutEmb28metaG_3_FD_89872 | JGI IMG/M metagenome (GOLD analysis project Ga0123355, IMG submission 89872) | Embiratermes neotenicus P1 segment gut microbial communities from Petit-Saut dam, French Guiana - Emb289 P1 | ecosystem: Host-associated > Arthropoda: Insects > Digestive system > Gut ... | reverse complement strand
CCCGCAATGGACATGTAGCGAAACCAACTCACACCGTCATCCCATGCTTGACACGGACTCTCACTAGCATAACGCACATTCCAGTAAGTAATCAGTATAGGGAGATCCCGCATCGAGTGCGGGATGACGGTGTTGAGATCAGGTCTAAATTTATTGCATTACATAATCGTCATTATTGATTGTTACTTGCCCCTCGTGGATGTAGGCGTTGTTTACGCCAAAAACTTCTCTAAAAAAGTTAAGAGGCACATAGGTGGTTTCGTTTATTAAAAGAGCTGGGTGGTCTAGGGTTATGGTTTCGCCGCCCACAACAAAATATTTAGAGTTGATGGAGAAGGCTATGTCAGCCTCGCCATTGTTTACGGTTATATGCCCTGCATCCCACCCTATGGTGTGCCCAAAGCGAAGGAGGTTTACAACGGCTCTAAAAGGCACGTAAAAGCCACCGTCAATATATCTCCAAAGGGCGTCTACCATGCGGCCTTCAACTAAAATACCATAGTTTTCAACGAAGATAGGCTCGGTGCCGTCTGCAAGGCCAAGGTAGCCTAGCTCAAAATCACCAAGGTCAAGGCCCATACCTGGCAAATGTACCGCTTTTTCAAATAAAACCGTTACAGAAAGCTGTGTATCACTACCTGGTATTGTTTGGGGTATCATAGCCCTTGAGGTTGGCCCATATGTTACAACTAATATGCGACCGTCTAAAAAGTCAAGCACAGTTTGCCCTTCTTCAAGTAGCTTACGCACATTTTGCCCATCCTGCAGGTATATTGGCGTGTTTTCGTTTACTACAAGCATAAAGTTGCCGCCAGCAGACATTAAGGTGTGGTTGTTACCTTCCATCACCTCAAAGCGGTCGATACGCACATTTTCTGCATCTTTGTTGTTTACAATCAAGCGGGCTGTGTGCTGTGGTGGGTATATTAAAGGGGCTATGCCGCCTGCATAATAATGCCCAGCTATATGCTGACCCACCTCAAGCTCTTGCTCACCTAAAATAAAGGTGAGGTGGTTTTTAACAAAAACCATTGTGCCGCCTTCAGCGTGGTTAACGGTGATATAGGCTATTTCGTCATATTCTCTAATATCTACAATCTCGCCGCTAAAGGAGAGGGAGTTTGCTTTTGCTTGCTCATACTCGCCATAGGCTTCCTCTGGGGCGTCATATTGATATGCAAAGGCTGGCATCAAGGCAGACAAAGTCATAACGCCACCTAAAGCTATCGCTGCTATCTTTTTAAATTTTTTCATAAATAAAGCACCTCTTTTTTCTATTTGTTTTGAGAGTGGATAACTTCGATACCCGTCGTCATCCCGAGCCCTTGGTTGAGCCTTGTTCTTTAGGCAAAACTTGACTCAGGATCTAATTGGAGGAGGGCAGTCCTAGTTGGGTGTCCACTAGCCCACATAGATCCTGAGTCAAGCTCAGGATGACGACTTAGGATTGCATGGATAGACCCAATGAGATTAGCCACCTCGTCTTCAGTTTACACTTATATAGACGACAGCCTATAAAGAAAGTTTCGCAAATATAGTTACGTTTGAGTTACAAATTTATTGCCTTTATTTTGCCCAAAAGAGAGCCTTGTATTCAAATTTTTATAAGGTGATTTATAGTTAAAATTATATTTCGCTAAATCTAGCTAAAACATCTTCAACTACGGCAGAGCCGCCCTCAAAATATGTTATTGTTATCAACCTTGCAAAGCCATCGCTAACATTAACAAATTGACGACCATAAGCCGCTACACCAAAGCCCATGTCCATTTCTGTTTCAAGAGAGTGCCACTCATACCTACCTATTGTAGTTGTGCCAGGCAGGATGTTTACAGTAGCACCTACTTCGACTAAGCTTTGAGACCCTACTTCCATATAGCCTTCTACCGTCATGCTTCTCAGGGGTAACCTTTCAAAAATAACTTGAACGCTTGTGCCTGTTTCTTCACAAGTTACAAGCATATCCGTAAGTAGTGTATCTATATCTGCAAGGTTATCTATTTCAAACATATCTGAGCTAATGCCTTGAGCAAGAGCAATGCGTGCATCTGAAAACACGTGCCAGTCAGCAGGTGCTTCAAACCTAAGCCCTAAATATTCGTTGGTGTATACGTTGCCGCTCCAAGAGCCACGAGAAAACTCTCTATTGTTGCTGCCGCAAGCACCCAAAACCATCACTATTGCAAAAACCATTATTATAGCTGCTAAGCTTCTTTTAAACATATTGTAAACCTCCATTTATTTTCAAGTTTATTATTGTAGGTTGCTTATTTTGGCTAAAACATCTTCAACTACGGTAGAGTTGCTTTGAAAATGGGATATTATTATGAGCCTTGCAAAGCCATCGCTTATGTTGACGAATTGGTGGTCATAGGCTATCATATCAAAGCCCATGTCCATCTCCGTGGCGAGAGAGTGCCACTCATACCCGCCGATTGTGGTTGTGTCTGGGGCGATTGTGGCGATAGCCCCTATTGTGTCTAATATCTCGCTTGCTAGCTCCATGTACTCTATAGCGGTTCTATCTGCTTCGGGTAGTCTCTCAAAAGCAACTTGAACATTTGTGCCTGTTTCTTGGCAAACCACTAACATATCTATAAGCATTACATCAACATCATTAAGGTCATCTACGTTAAGAAAGTCTGAACTCATGCCTAGCATCTGGGCTATTTCTGCATCTGTATGCACTTGCCAGTTAGCGGGTGCTTCAAATGTAAAGCCTAAATATTCGTTAGTGTATGTGTTGCCAACCCAAAAGCCACGAGAGAAGTTGTTTTCATTGTTATTGTCTTGCGGGAGGTAGTCGCTAGGGGCTGGGGTAGGCTCATAATCTAAATAGATTAAAGGCACTACAGCTGGGTATGTCTCATCATCTCTACCACCGCAAGCGGCTAACACCGCCCCAAGGACTAAAAGCATTGCTATCATCACTAAGTTTCTTTTTAACATATAATAAATCCTCCATTTTTAATTATCTTTTATTGTGCTATCTTATAAAATTTGTAAAGGTTTTCTTAACTTTTTCAGGCGGGTGGATGGTGCCTTTGCCGTGGTCTACAAGCTTTAGGGCATAGGCAAAGTTGTTTGCCAGCACCTGCATAATTTGCACACCTTCATCATCCCCATGCACCTCACCTGGGCGTGTGCCGTGGATGACATTCCAATAGTTTGACCCTACAACCAGCATCTCGGTGTATAGCAAATAATGGTTAAGCTGGTCAACAGACGCCACCCCGCCAGAGCGGCGGACAGCCACAATGCCAGCACCTACCTTGCCACGAAACAAGCCGCCGTTAACGCCAGCTACATAAAACACTCTATCTAAAAGAGATTTTAAACCGCCGCTGATGCCCGAAAAATACACGGGAGAGCCTAGGATGAGGCCGTCGGCATTTTTGACCTTTTGGATAAAGCTATTTACCACATCATCTTTGATGATGCACTCTTCATCTTGTGTTTTAGCACAAGCGGCACAAGCCATGCAACCTGCGATGTTTTTGCCTATTTGCAATATCTCTACATCTATGCCTTGCTCTTTTAAAATGCCAGCCATAATGTTAAGGCTTTGAAAGGTGTTGCCATCTGCCTTTGGGCTGCCGTTTATAGCTATAACTTTCATGCTTCCTCCCCCTTATACAAAGCTCATCTTGTCCCAATCAATCTCATGGGGTTCTTTTTTTGTGTTGCCATAGCCGCAGGCCACAGCCATGCCAAAATCAAAACCTGCGGGCCAGTCTAGCCTTTTTTTAAGGGCTTCTGCCTCGTCGCTTAAAAAGGCGTGGCTTGCCATGGCTACAATAACATTGTCGACCCCCATAGAGTGAGCGGCTAGGGCTATGTTTTGCGTAACTATGCCACAATCAATGTCAACCCAGTTGCTTTGTGCATTTGTGTCTTTTAAAATCAAAAACACGGCTGGTGCGTCAAAAAATATGTTTTTTCTAGGCTCTTGCCCTGCAGGCAGGTTGGCGTTTATGCGGCTTGTGGCAGCTGCATCTATCTTATCTACCACTTCTTTGTCTTTGATGACAATAATCCTCCAAGGTTGAAGGTTTTTGGCTGAGGGGCTTTGCAGGCCAGCTCGTGCTATGGCCGTTAGCTTCTCAATCTCTATTTTTTTATCTTCATACCCTCTGCAAGAAAATCTCTCTGCTATGGTTGCTAAAGTTGGGTTTGTCATGCTTATCCTCCTTGACTATAGGCTTGTTTTCAAATATAATTATAATGATAATACTATACCATAAATTTACACACTTTGCAAGGAGGATTTGGTATGGGGGGCGGCAATGGAGTTAACTCCCCCCTACCGTCATCCTGAGCTTGACTCAGGATCTAATTGGAGTAGGGCAGACCTTATTGGGTATGCACTATCATACATAGATCCCGTGTCAAGCACGGGATGACGGTAGGGGAGTGCGGAGCAGGATGGAGTTAATTTCGCAATAAATCCAATTTCACAAGGAGGTGAGGCTGTGCTTAAAAGAAAAGATTATTCGTGGACTTGCTTTTTGCCAAAGGGGTATGCTGTTGACACAAAAGCCCTTTACCAAGCTTGGCTTGAGGGTGTAAAACTTTATATTATAACTAATTGTGATGATATATACAAAAAACTACAAAATAAATTTGCAAAAAACCATTTTCATGTTGAGATTTATTTTGTAAAGGTTAAGCTTAAGCATGCAATATATAAAAATGGAGATTTGCAAGGCTCATCTAGAAAGGTTTTGAAGAATGTTGATAAAAAAACAAGCTTTAACCTCCCTCAATATCTTTTAGAGCATGCCAAGCCCGAAAAAGACATAATGGTGATGGCTGGTGCTGGCACAGGCAAAACAACGTCTATGATAAGGCGTATAAGCTATCTCATCCACACTCACCAACTAAATGCCGCAACCTTGCCTAAAGAGATATATATGATAACCTTTACAAAAGCAGCTGCCGCCCACATGAAAGAGAAGCTTGAGCAATATTTTGAGAGATACCATGCCTTAACGGGGGATGAGGGGGCTTTAAAGCTGCAAAACGCCATAAACAAGATGTTTATTGGCACTATACATTCCTTGGCGCTAAAAATTTTGAATTACAAAAGAGATTTTAAAATAAGAATTGTTTGTACAAAAGAGGCAAAAGATGAAGAGTTAAGGATTGTTTTAAAATGGGGAGGAGAAGGGGACGAGCATGTGCCGATTTTTCTTGAAATGATGGAGCAATTGTATGATAAAGGCATAGACCCAGATGATCGAGAGCTAGACTGGGGATATTGTAAAGAGGATAGAGATTTTCACAAGGTGATGAAAAGAGCTTTGAGAGATGGGTCAGAAAACGCTAAAGCTGTTTTGGATGGATATAATGAGGCAAGCCTTAAAGATTTGATGATAAAGATGAAAAGCAACACAAATTGTCTACACGCAGACTTTAACATATCGCCTAGCTATATTTTTGTTGATGAGTTTCAAGACACGGATGACACACAAATAGATATTATCAAAGGCTTGCAAGATAGACTTGGCTTTAATCTTTTTGCGGTGGGGGATGCAAAGCAATGTATCTATCGCTTTAGAGGGGCTAACAGCAAGGCTTTTGACACCTTGCGGCAGGGCAGGTGGCGTAGCTTTTTGAAATTTCACCTTAACAAAAATTATCGAAGCGATGCAGGCTTACTTAGAGAGATGGATGCCCATTTTGCCCGCTGGGGTGCTTTAAAGCTATTGGATTATAAGAGAAAGGATAGGCTTGTAGGAGTTAAAACCCTTGACAGACAATGCGGCATAGAAAGCTTTGGCGGAGACTTGATAGAGCTGATAGAAAAAAGCCATGGAGAAACGGCTATTTTAACAAGGTCTAACTGGCAGGCGGAGGAAGTTAAGGAGCTAATAAAAAGCTCCACGTGCAACCCTTCCGCCACGCAAGTGATGACCATACATAAAGCCAAAGGGCTTGAATTTGACACGGTTATATTGCCATATCTAAACCATAGCCTTAAAAGCCACTCCCGCAAGGGTGATGTAGATGTGGTGGTGGTCGGCAACCGCATAGGCTATATGGTGAAGACGAAAGATGGCAAAACCATAATGAATAACTATTACGAAGTGTTTAAAGAGATAGAGGACGAAGAGAAGCTTTTGGAAGAGATACGTATATTGTATGTAGCCATGACAAGGGCAAAAAGGCGTGTTATATGGATGGACGATGGAGAAAAGGGAGGCATAAAAAATGAACCAAAAACCTGGCGAGACTTATTTGGGGGAGCTAATATATCAAAATGAAGCACCAACAAACCACCGCACAAAAATAAAGTATCATTTGCTTGCTATACCCGCCATACTGTTTGGGCTGTGGTTTATTTTAAATTTTTCAACAATTGTATCTATTATATGGCTTGTGTTTTCAATAATTGTGCTTTTGATTGTTTTAGTGGCGATAAGCATTAGCGTCAGAAGGCCATATCATGTCAAAATTTATGAAAAGGCTATGATTTCACAAAATAAAGACAAAGAAGAGATATATCATTTTGAATATTTTCAAATAGAGATTATATCATATGACAAAAACAAAAATGAAGCTAGGTTTTTTGCAAAAGATAAAGGATATATACACTTATCTAGCTATAATACCCCCAATATAGAGGATATTGTTGTAAATTTTAATGAGGTTTATAGTGCTTTTATGATAGAATATTTAAATCATGAAAATATAAATTTTGCAAAATTTGAGTTTGGCAATAGCGTAACATATGACAAAGGCAAATTTATGCTGGCTCTTGCCCAAATCCCCTTAGAAAACCTAAAGAAGGTAACCATTAGTGAAGACAAATATTTTTTCGAGGGCATTGATGTGAAAGGTAAGTATTATGATTATCGTGCCAATGTTGATAAAATGATAAACTTAGAGCTTCTTAAGCATATTGTTAGGGAATTTAGTAGCGGAGAAATAAAAGAAGCTGGTGAAGGGGAAGATGTAGGCTTTAGCCTTTACTTCTTATCAACAAGCAAGATGAAAAGCTTTGAAAAAGACAATGAAGTTTCGGAAGAAAAGCAACGCCTGCTAACTTTTTGCTCTATTTTGATGATAGCTAATGGAGATTCTCCCCATGTTTTTGCCATGCGACCACAGGTTAAAAACTTGCTTTCTAAAGTCGGCTTTTCTCAAGCTTGGGGCATTAAAGGGCGGGAGGATGCCTTGGAGACGGTTATATACCTTGCCCGAGGTGAAGGCCACGCCCCTGATGCAGATGAAAATCTGAAGGAGATAGAAGCCATACCAGAATGGAGCATGGTAAAACAGGCATACATCAAGGCTTTAGAGCAACTGTTTTCTTTGGGGTACACAAAAGAAGAGCTTGATAAAATCGAAACTTTGGCGGCGTGGGATTATGGCAGAAGTGGCTTTATAGCACGAAATAGCGTTAAAATGGGATATTTAACCGAAGAGGATGTGTGGGTTTATATGCAACTAGCAGCTTATAACGCCACCCAAAGGTATGAAAGCTGGCGAGAATACCTAGCGGCATATGTTTTAGGGCGTGCTTTGGGGTATGGAAGGGACTGTGCAGATATGTATAGCGTGTTGGAATATTTGCTAAACCACGAAGATAGCCCGTTTTTCTCATCGTCATTCCGGGCTTGACTCGGAATCTCCCTATGCTAATCGCTTGAAGACAAACAATCGCAAGGGATGAAATTGCAGATCAACTTTGCAATAGACTTGTAGCGAAACGAACCCCAGTGTCGTCATCCCGTGCTTGACACGGGATCTATGTGATCTAGTGCATGCCCAACTAGGATCGCCCTTCTCCAATTAGATCCCGTGTCAAGCATCCCCAGTCAAGCTGAGGACAGGCTCGATGACGACTAGGGAAGTTTAATGTTTTTTGGTTTAGCTACAAGTTTAATGGCATCTAGGTTGGTATCATTGGCGTCTATTGTGATGGTGGCTAGATTTTTGTAGGTTTGCTCTCTTTCTTGTAAGAGAGCTTGGATAGACGCTAGCTTGTTGTCGCCTTGTAGCAGAGGTCTTGTGTTATCGACCTCTAGGCGTTGCAAGATTACCTCAGGGCTAGCTTGCAAATATATTACCATCCAATCAGCATGCAGAAATTGGGCATTTTGGGGGTTTGTAAAAGTGCCACCACCTGTGCTGATGACGGTGTTTTTTAAGGCTACAAATCTTTTGCATATATTATGCTCTAAACGGCGAAAATGCCCCTCTCCAAAGGTTTTGAAAATTTGTGAGATGGGCATATTGGCCGTTTTTTCTATTTCTTTATCCGTGTCAAAAAAGGCCATGCCAAGGCTATCAGCCAGCATTTTGCCTAGGGTTGTTTTGCCAGCACCTGATGGGCCTATCAACACAATATTACTCACACAATACCTCCAAAAGATGGTCTATCAAGGGTTGAGGCACTTTAACATCCCACAAAATCTCATAGCCTTTTACGGCTTGAAAAACAAGCATGGCGATACCGTTAAAAATTGCAAGGTTATCCATTGCTTGAAGCCAAGGGTTTTGTTTGGGGTAGTTCATATCAAAAATTGCATCAAAGCCTTCAAGGACATTTGGTGGGGCGATTTGTAAGAGGACATCAGGGGTGGCTGAGGTGGCTTGTATGAATAGGCATCCCTTCAACCCCTTCAAAGTATGCAGGTTGCCCATCTTGCGGGAAAGGATGGTGATGTTTTTGCAGCCCATATTCTCCAAGGCAATAACGGCAGCCTTTGATGCACCTCCATCACCCAAAATCACCGCACTTTCAAGCCCATTACCGCCACAATGCACCAAAGCCTTTTCAATGCCGTAAATATCGGTGTTGTAGCCTTTGTAGCCTTGTGGCGTATATTTTAGCAGGTTGACGGCACTCGTGCCTTTTAGGGCATTGCCTTTGTGGGGGGCGGTGATGTTTAAGCCCTTTATGCCAAGGGCATACGCCCCATCAATTGCTGTTTGCAAATTTGAAGGGGCTACATCAAATGTAGTGTATACCATATCATGCCCAAGCTTACTTGCCAAAAAGTTGTGAATAAAGGGGGAGAGGCTGTTTTGAGTATCTGCCCCTATAAGGGCTACAACTTGGGTTTTACCGCTGATGCTTTTTGCGATGAGAGGCGGAAAGTGTGCCGATGTGGACATGTTTTGACTCCTTATTTGTTATTAATTGTGCTAATCATGCCTGTATACTCGCCAAGAAGCAAGTTGATACAGGGAGATTGCGGGCTGGTCGCAAAAGAAGCATTTTTGCTACTCACCTAAGCATCCGAGATCAAGCCCACAGTAGACTTTCAGCGACATAAAAAAACATTCAATTATCCTACCGTCATCCTGAGCACTTGGTCTCCCTGATGCCGCAGGCAGAAGGGTAAGGCTTGACTCAGGATCTATGTAGGATAGTGCATGCTAAATTGGTCATGACCTTCTCCAATTAGATCCCGTGTCAAGCACGGGATGACGGTAGGGAGGTGTCGTTTTGCTACAAGTCTACGAGTTTAAGTGATTGGCGAATTAGATCGATGTGAACCCCAATGATGATGCTAGGATTGCTTTTTGCGATGCTTTCCGTAGGCTTTTAGCACTATCCTTTCAGGCATACGTTTAAGCTTTACCTGCCACTCATCCCGCAGGGCTATGGGGCGTGTTAAGATGGTGTATATGCCAGCACGCCTGCCTACAAAGCAATCTGTGAAGATTTGGTCGCCTATAATCACAACTTGGCTGGCGTCCATATCCATAGCGTCTAGTGCCTTGTTAAGCCCCAAAAGGCGGGGTTTTTTAGATTTCCAAAAATGAGGATAATCAAAATCCTCACTAAAAGCTATCACCCGCCCTTTGCCGTTGTTAGACAAAAAGCAAATGCTAAAGCCTATCTTTGTAAGGTGCTTAAGCAAAGCCTTTGTTCTATCATCCGCCTTTGGTGTGTCAAAAACCGCTAAGGTGTTGTCGATATCAAATATCAACCCACGCACCCCATCGTCCCAAAGAGCCAAATAATCAATATGAAACACCGATTTTGCCATTTGGCTGGGGTATAAATATTTTTCAAAAAGTTTTTTAAAAATCATCGGCTTCTCCATTCACTATAATTAATAAACATGCCTAACTCGTATTATAATATCGGTGCCTGCTGGTAGAGACATGCCTAGCCCTTCTTGGGTGTATACTATGAGCTCTGCTGTGGAGTCTAGGTTTGTGTCGCTGTGGAT
>Ga0123355_10022097_pt1 | contig 10194 bp, 9 predicted proteins | sample TergutEmb28metaG_3_FD_89872 | JGI IMG/M metagenome (GOLD analysis project Ga0123355, IMG submission 89872) | Embiratermes neotenicus P1 segment gut microbial communities from Petit-Saut dam, French Guiana - Emb289 P1 | ecosystem: Host-associated > Arthropoda: Insects > Digestive system > Gut ... | reverse complement strand
TCCTGTTCGCCAACAATGAGGTGTTTTACCAGTTCTCGAATGACCAGCTCTCTCGCAACCGCTTGCAAGCCGGCGTGAACCTGCGAGTTACGCAGCAGTTCAATGCGCGTGTCTACTATCAGTACCAAAACACCAAGAACCCGCCCCCAACTGCGCCCAAAGTGATCGACTCGCTGGGCATAGTGGCCACCTATACGTTCTAGCCAATGCCGCTCTGCCCTCAGACAGAGCCGCCTGCGCTACACTGACCCACCGTCATCAGTTTCACCATCACCACCATCATATGCGCCCACTCACCACGGAAGAACGCGTCGCCGCGTTTCGGGGGCTAACGCAGCGTGCTGATGACGGCTTACTGCCTGGTGGGCCGGTGCTGTCAGAGCCCCTGGCGAGGCTGTCCCGTACGAACTGGTGCATTCTTCTCACGGTCTGTCTCGCAGGGTGCGCATCAACCACTCCGCCGCGGGCACCGCCTACGGTGTCAGCCTCTGCCTCAGGCACCCCCACGCTGTCGGAGCAGCACCGCGGGGACGTTGGCATGAGCTCTGACCCTGCGGTCGTGTTCTACGAGGACTTCTCGGAGGGCAGTGTGGCGGCGGTCGTGGCACGCTATAACGACGTCCAGAATAGCGCCGGTATGGCGCTGGTCGCCGATCACCCGCCCAACAGTCCGGGCAGCCAGGCGATGCAATTCACCGCCGGCGGCAGCCATCCTGCCACCGCCTTCTACAAGAGCTTTGGCACCGGCTACGATGAGCTGTATTTCCGCTATTACATCAAGTACGTCGGTAGCGGACCCTATCATCACGCCGGTCTATGGATCGGCGGCTACAATCCGCCACTCGAGTATCCGTATCCGCGAGCCGGCTCGCGGCCCAGCGGCGACGACCTGTACTCCATTGGCCTGGAGCCGGACTTGTCCGTCGCCAATGCCCCGATGGAGTTCTATGTGTATTGGATGCAGATGCACTCCTGGAAGGGGTGGGCTCCCAACGGACACGGCGACTACTGGGGCAACACGCTGCTGCACGAGCCAGGATTTCGCCTCGCCAGCAACCGCTGGGAGTGCTACGAGCTGCACCTGAAGCTCAATCCCGACCCGGCGAGCGGCGCGGGTGCGGTGCTCGAGGTGTGGCAAAACGATGCGCTCGTCCGGCGGTTCGACGACAGTGGTCCGCGCGGTTTCTGGGTCAGGGACAAGTTCTGCCCGGACGATTCGATGAGCCGCGTATGCACAACATATCGTATGAACTTTGCCAACCCGACGCCCATGGTGCGCCTCGATCAACGCTGGCGTGCCACGCAGGCATTGAAGATCAACTATTTCTGGCCACAGAACTACAACACGGATAGAGCCGAGTCGTCGCTGTTGCTCGACGCCATGGTCGTCGCGAAGGAGCGCATTGGATGCACCGTCAAGCCGTGACAGACGCTTGTCAGACACAACAGCCACCAATGCAATCAGGGACGCCATCGCGGTGAGCTTCAGCCTGACGGTTTTCGGGTCCCAGGCGTGGAGGTCGGCGCGGGACTTCAGCTCAGTTGCGCGCCATTCGCGGCCCAGGCATTGCTGACACGCCCGACTGGCTTGGGAAGTGAGCGCTGCCAATGAAGCATTGGTCTCACTGGCTGCCGGGGCTCCACGCTCTCCGTCGATATCAGGCAGCCTGGCTTCCGGGCGATATTTTTGCCGGGTTCGTCCTGGCGACGATACTGGTCCCTGTTGGAATTGCCTACGCAGTGGCATCGGGTCTGCCTGGCATCCATGGTCTGTATGCGACGATCGTACCGCTGCTGATCTACGCGCTGTTCGGCCCAAGTCGCATCCTCGTCCTCGGGCCGGACTCGGCTCTGGCGGCCGTCATCCTCGGCGTTGTCGCTCCGTTGTCCGGGGGCGATCCTCTGCGCGCCGTAGCGTTGGCCGGCATGATGGCAATCGTTTCGGGCACGGTGTGCATTCTGGCGGGCGTCGCTCGCCTGGGCTTTGTGACGGAGCTCCTCTCCAAGCCGATACGCTACGGCTACATGAATGGCATTGCGCTGACCGTCCTGATCAGTCAGCTGCCAAAACTCTTCGGGTTCTCCATCGAGGGCGGAGGGCCTTTGCGAAGCTTGTGGGCTGTCGCCAGTGCAATCCTTGCAGGGAAGGCAAACTGGCTGGCATTCGCGCTCGGGCTCGGCACGTTGGCAATTATCCTGCTTCTCAAGAACCACAAGTGGCTGCCGGGCATTTTGACTGCGGTCGTCGCGGCGACCGCTGTGGTCGGTGCGCTCGATCTTGCCCGTTACGGCGTGAAGGTTCTGGGTCCTCTTCCGCAGGGTCTGCCCGGGTTTGCCGTTCCGCAGATCAGCTACGGCGACATACTCCCCGTGTTGATCGGCGGTAGCGCAATCGCGCTGGTGTCGTTTGCCGACACCAGCGTGCTTTCGCGCGGGTTTGCTGCACGCCTGGGTACTCGTGTCGATCCCAACCAGGAGATGACCGGGCTCGGCGTCGCCAATCTGGCGAGTGGTTTTTTTCAAGGTTTTCCGATCAGCGCCAGTGGTTCGCGTACTCCTGTTGCCGAATCGGCCGGCGCCCGCACCCAGCTGACCAGCGTCGTTGGCGCGGCTGCGATCGCCTTGCTGCTGCTGGTGGCGCCAAACCTGCTTCGCTACCTGCCCACCGCCGCATTAGCCGCCGTGGTCATCGCCGCCGTGATCGGCCTGATCGAGGTCACCGATCTCAAACGCATCTATCGAATTCAGCGGTGGGAGTTTTGGCTATCGATCGTCTGCTTTATCGGCGTGGCCGTGCTCGGAGTGATTCCGGGCATAGGCTTGGCCATCGTCATCGCCATCGCCGAGTTTCTATGGGACGGCTGGCGCCCGCATTCCGCCGTGTTGGGGCGCGCCCACGGGGTCAAGGGTTACCACGACATCACCAGATATCCGGACGCCCGGCTGATTCCCGGGCTGGTTCTGTTTCGCTGGGATGCACCTCTGTTCTTCGCCAACGCCGAATTCTTCAGGGAGCGCGCACTGGATGCCGTCGCCAAATCGCCGACGCAGGTGCGCTGGCTGGTGGTTGCGGCGGAGCCGGTCACCAGCGTGGACGTCACCGCCGCCGACATTCTCGCCGAATTGGACCGGACATTGCATGCGCAAGGGATGGAGCTTTGTTTCGCCGAACTCAAAGATCCCGTAAAGGACAAACTGAAGCGGTTCGGCTTGCTGACGCAGTTTGGCGAGAGGCATTTCTTTCCAACCATTGGGGCAGCCGTTTCCGGATACCTGAGAATCCACGATGTAGAGTGGCAGGACTGGGAGGACGAGGATCAGGAGGATCTCGAGGATCAAGTCAGGGGATGAATCAGGCGCGATCGGGCGCGCCGCTGGCGGTGAGATGCAGCGCTACGCGCTGCGGCGCGAGGTGCAGCGCGTGCCGCCGCCGGTCGTCAGCGAGCGAGGAACCCCTGTCTGACCATCTCCCTGGCGTTTGCGTCAGCAACCTGCGTCACCAGCGCGTTGATATCCCTGGGGTTGGTGGTACGGCTGGTGCTCGCCCACAGCAGCTGCGAATTCTGAGCGTCCGGCAGTGAATAGACCAGCGTCTCAACGGACACCAAGGTGTCTGTTCGCAGATTGCCGGGCTGAGCCCATCCCTGGCGCCAGTACGGCCCAAACCCGGGATTACCGGTCCATCCGGGCGTGTAGGTGATGCGCTGATTGCTGCCCACCACCCGCATCATCACCACCGCCTCCGCACCGGCCGACCTCAACAACGCTTGAGCTGCCTCGGGGGCCAGACTCGCACTCTGCGCGGCGGGCAGCAGGCGGTATGTCCCCCAGCCGCGAGCCCCTCTGGCTGACAGATTGAGCGCGACGGCATTCTCGCCGGTGCGACGCAGGCTTTCCTCGCTGGTAACAAACACCACCGCGATCGATCTGCCGGCGAGACTGATCGCCTGTGCATCGGGTGATCTCCACGTCGATGTAAGTGTCGTGTTGGCTGCGCAGGCCACCAGCAGCGTCAGCCCCGCAACGAGCGCAGTGACAGGTCTTGCTCGAAACATGGCAGTCCCCTTCGTACGCGTTCCCCGCGCGTTCGCGCAAAGTCGGCTCGCCCGACGCACAGTTGGCTGTGCAGGCGACGAGCAGCCACGCTGACGCCGACGCCCAAGGTTGGGCCCCAATTCCAGCCGTCGGCCCACTCCTTCCCGGCAAACATACTAGCCTGTCGGATCGCAGGCCGGAAGGTGAGAACCGTGGGTATCGAGAGCGTCAGCGGCGCGTGTTGACATGCGCTCGGTTGCCGGATGGCGCGCTCTTGCGCGGCAGGCGGCGAGACGGCTGCAGGAACGGCGCCGGTATTACACTGTGGCCATTTAACACAGCGATGTTCTGCGGTTGCAGGACGTCAAATCCAGAGGCGATCGGACGGTCCGAATCGCGGGAGGTGTCACATGGCCACGGAACGTCCGGTAGTGGAGCGGGCAAGGAGATTCACGGGTTGGTACATTCTGGCGGCGGTGCTGTTCATCCTGCTGGGCCTGTTCGCCATAATTGAACCGGCAACCGCGGTCGGGGGAATCGCCCGGCTGCTTGGCTGGCTGCTGATCCTCGGCGGCGTGGCGCATTTCATCGCCACCTTGAGAGGTGGCAGCGCGCAGCGGGTTTTCCTGCAGATCTTGAGCGCCATTGCCTTCGTGCTCGGCGGAGTCTATGTCCTGACGCATCCACTGCTGGCGATTGACACACTCACAGCTCTGCTGGCGATAGTGATCTTCGTGGTTGGAGTCTTGGACATCGTCACCTACTTCCGGCTGCGGCGCGAGTACCCTTCCGGCTGGCTGCTGTTGAACGGAATCGTCGCGCTGCTGCTGGGCGTGTTGATCTGGGTCCACTGGCCCTCGAGCTCCGCCTGGGCCATCGGCACTCTGGTGGGAGTGAATCTGCTGCTGACCGGTATCACGCGACTGATCTTTGGGCTGGCCGGACGGAGACTCATCAAACAGGCCACCGCTTGACAGTCACAAGCCAGGCACGAGCCCATGAGCAGACTCCTGCTGGTGCGGCACGGTCACGTAGAAGGCATCGATCCCGAACGATTCCGCGGTCGTGAGGACCTGCCGCTGACGGCGAGGGGCCGCGAACAGGCTCGTGCCGCTGCCGCCTTCATCGCGGCGAGGTGGCAGCCAGTGGTTGTCTATACGAGCCCGTTGCAGCGGTGCGTCCAAACGGGTCAGGAGATCGGGTCAGCTTGTGCCATCGCGCCGCACGTGTTGGATGGACTCAATGATGTCCACTACGGCCTGTGGCAGTGGAAGACGCGCGCTGAAGTGCAGGCCCAATGGCCCGAGCTGCTACAGCGGTGGCTGAGCGCGCCGCAGCTGGTCCGCTTCCCGGAGGGCGAGTCGCTGCAGGACCTGTCGGCGCGGGTCGCCGATGTGCTGAGAATGCTGCTGGAGCACCACGCAGGTGGCACCGTGGTTCTGGTGGGGCACTACAGCGGGATTCGTGCGCTTCTGCTGCAAGCGCTGGATCAGCCGCTGTCGGCGTACTGGCGTCTAACCCACGATCCTGGTGCGGTCAGCGAGCTCGACCTGACACAGAGCGGCTTGCGGGCTATTCGCATCAACCAGTCACCGGGTTAACGAAAGCAGGCCCCATCGTCCGTTGAGCTTCGACGGGTCGATGGAGCCGCGCTTCCTCCCCGATCCTGAAGGACAGTGCTTCCGCGCCGGGGCCTACATGAGTCGGCGCGACTCAGCGCGAAATGATATGCCGCTGCGTATGGCTTTCTGCTGGACTGCTGCCGGGGTGCGCCCCAATGCTTTCGCTGCCTCGACCACCGCCGTTCGGTCCCTCGCCAGACGCCTCAGCTTGACAAGGTCGGCAGTTGTCCATAAATCGCCATCGTGCCCAGGTCGCCTCTTGGTCGCCATGATGGTCACCTCCATGACCCCCGCTGACGATATGACACGGCGCCTGACTGCCCCGCGGTGCCCGGCGCAGTCAACAAACCAATTATATACATCTTCACCGCATCGTGCGTTGTGGGATCCCAACTCGCGCCCCGGCCAAGGTCCCAACTCCGCCCCGGCCAAGGTCCCGCTCAACGGGCTCGGATCAGATTCGCGTCACGAATCTCACAGAGCTCGTTCACGGCGTTGGTCGCGCAGCGCCAGCTCGAGCAGGTGGCCCTGAATCGCGCCACATTTGTTACTCACACCGATCAACGGCCCATGCCACGCTGTCTCACAGGAGCCCTCGCCCAACCCGGAGACGACCATGACCGCGACCAAGACACCTGAGAAGGACCGTAACGGCCAACAACCCGCCATGCGCATCCCGGCGGTCGTGTCGAGAGAGGCCTGGGAGGCTCAACGCCAGCAGATGCTCATGAAGGAAAAGGCCCTGACGCGGGCCCGCGACGGCCTGGCTGCCGAACGCCGGCGGATGCCGTGGATGGCCGTCGAGAAGACGTACGAATTCGAGGGACCCCGGGGCAAGGTCAGCCTCCTCGACCTGTTCGAGGGCCGCCGGCAGCTGATCGTCTACCGGGCCTTCTTCGAGCCCGGGGTGTTCGGCTGGCCGGAGCACGCCTGCCGCGGCTGCTCCCTCGGTGCCGACCAGGTGGCCCACCTGGCCCACCTGAACGCTCGCGACACCACCCTCGCCTACGCTTCGCGCGGGCCGCAGGCGGACATCGCGCGCCTCAAGGCGCGCATGGGCTGGGAGATGCCCTGGTACACCATCACCGACAGCTTCGATACCGACTTCGGCGTCAACGAATGGCACGGCCACAACGTGTTCTTCCGCGACGGCCGGCGGGTGTTCCGCACGTACTTCATCAACAACCGCGGCGATGAGGCGATGGGGAGCACCTGGAGCTACCTCGATATCACGCCGCTCGGCCGGCAAGAGAGCTGGGAGGACTCGCCGCAGGGTTACCCCCAGACCCCGCCGTACAAGTGGTGGAACTGGCACGACAACTACGCCGCCGAGGCCTCGCCCGATCAAAGGTGGATCGATATCACGGTCGACCCTCAGGCAGCCGCCGCCCGCAGGCGCGACGCTGAGAGGAAAGCATAGCCATCACCGCAAACGGGCGGCCTCAGACAGTGAGTTCGATGCGGTTGCCGTCAGGGTCGAGAACGACACTTTCGTAGTACCGCCGCTCACGGCCTGCGCCGACGGTCATCCGGGCCAGCAGGGTCAACGCCCCCTGTCGCCTGCCAAAGCGACGAACTGGCCATTGAATCTGCCGACAACCTGATCCGCGTGCTCGAGCACCGCTGCTACCGCGACTCTCGCCCTGCCCTTGCGCGCCAGCGTGGCGGTGAACTGCCTCCAGTGGTCCGGACGCTCGAGCGTCGAGCGCGCCGTGAATGGCCCGAAAATCGGCTGCTGATACTCCATTAGATTGCGTTGAATCACCAGGCGGTCGGCGCTGCCCTCGGCGTGCAAACGCACATGCAACAGCGCCCAGCCGGAAAGAATCGCGACCGCCGACGCGCTGCCCCCGAACACGGTCTGCTGATGATTGAGGTTCGGCGCGAGTGGCGCCCGCAGAGTGACCGCATTCTCATCGATCGCCACCACCGAGACGCCCATCGCTTGCGACAGGGGAATGTGCTGGTGGAGGTACAGCGTCAGCTCACCCGGATCCATGGGGCCTCGCGGACGGAGACCGCAAGCGTGATCACCTGCGCAGGATCTTCAGCTCCTGCGACCGGGGTGTCCAGCGCCTGCAGCTCGACCGAGGGCGCTCGGGCCTGGCGCGGGTCCGCATATACTGCGACGCTCCGCGAACCGCTGCACCGCATGACCAACGCCGCCCCTGCCCCGACCGAGTCCCAGACCCCGGCTCCGCTGTTGCCGTGGCTCGTCGCGGTCGCGTTCTTCATGCAGTCCCTCGACACCACCATCCTCAACACGGCGGTACCGAGCATCGCCCACGCGCTGCAGGTGGCTCCGCTCAGCATGAAGGCCGTGCTGTCGAGCTACATGCTGAGCCTCGCCATCTTCATTCCCATCAGCGGCTGGATGGCGAACCGCTTCGGCACGCGCCGGGTGTTCGCCGGCGCGATCGGCCTGTTCGCAGCCGGCTCGCTGCTGTGCGGCCTGGCGCGCAACATCCATCTGCTGGTGGCTTTCCGCGTCCTGCAGGGTTGCGGCGGGGCCATGCTCGTGCCGGTGGGACGGCTCACGCTGGTGCGCGCGTTTCCGAAATCCGCGCTGGTGCGCGCGATGAGCTTCGTGGCGGTGCCGGCCATGATCGGCCCCATGCTTGGGCCGATCGCAGGAGGAGTGATCACCCACTACTTCCACTGGAGCGTGATTTTCTTTCTGAACGTCCCGATTGGCCTCGTCGGGCTGTACCTGGTGTACCGGAATCTCCCGGACTACCGGGAAGCCGACACGCCGCCGCTGGACCTCGCGGGACTTCTGTTGTTCAGCTCCGGCATCGCACTGCTGTCGTATGTGCTGGAGGTATTCGGCGAGCATCGCCTGAGCACGGCGGCGATCCTGGCGCTGCTGGCGCTCTCGGGGCTGCTGCTCGCGGGCTACGGGTTGCACACCACGCAGGTCTCGCATCCGCTGTTGGACCTGGGTCTGTTCCGCGTTCGTACTTTCCGCGCGGCGGTGTCGGGTGGCTTTTTCGCCCGCATCAGTATCGGCGGAGTGCCGTTTCTGCTCCCGCTGCTCTACCAGGTCGGGCTCGGCTACACTCCCGTTCAGTCGGGGCTGCTCATGATGCCGCAGGCACTCGCCTCCATGAGCCTGAAGTTGACCATGCCGGCGATCCTCGCCCGCTTCGGCTACCGCACCGTGTTAGTCTCCAACACGGCTCTGCTGGGATTGATCATCATGTCCTTCGCCGTCATCGGAGCCGGCACGCCGGTGTGGCAGATCGTGGTCCAGTCCGCCGCCTACGGCTTCCTGCAGTCACTGCAGTTCACCAGCATGAACACGCTGGTCTACGCCGATGTCAGTGCACCGGCGACCGGCAGTGCCAGCACCATCGCAAGTACCGCGCAGCAGCTATCCCTGAGCTTCGGCGTCGCGGCAGCCTCGCTGGTCGCGGCCGCCTTCGTGCCCGACCGCTTTCATACCGCTGCGCCGCAGATGATTGGCGGCGTCCATGAGGCGTTCGTTGCCCTCGGCGCCGCAACAATCCTCTCCAGCGTGGTGTTTCGCGGTCTGAGGAGCACGGATGGCAGCGCCGTGAGCCAACACCGCACCGACCTGCCTGCCACCTGAGTGCAGCGAAGTCCACGCTGCGGACACGGCTGGGAACCCGGCGGGTATAATTGTGCGGTATTTTTCCCTTCCCCTGACTCAGGGAATAACAGCCATGACAGCAGCTTCCGCCGATGAGGTCCTTAAGGTTCGCGACGCGCTCGCCGGGGCCTTGCGCCGCCACTGGGGATGGTTTCTGTTCGAGGGGATCGTACTGGTGATACTCGGTCTGCTGGCCGTGATGGCACCGGTCATCGCCACGGTCGCGGCGACCCTGTTCTTCGGTTGGATGCTGTTGATCACCGGCATCGTGGGGCTGGTGACCACGTTCCGCGCCCGTCAGGCCCCGGGGTTCGGCTGGTCGCTCCTGTCGGCCATCGTCGGCATCGTCGCCGGTGTACTGCTCATCGGCTGGCCGCTGGTGGGGCGCGTGTCGCTGACCGCGGTGCTCATTGCATTCCTGTTGGTCGACGGTGTCGTCACCATCATGTATGCCCTCCGCCATCGTAGCGCGCCTTCTGGCCGCTGGGGATGGATGCTGGCGAGCGGCATCCTCGACGTGATACTCGGTGCGATCCTGTTCCTGGGCCTGCCCGGCACCGCGCTGTGGGCGCTCGGGCTGCTGTTCGGCATCAGCCTGCTCTTCGGTGGTTGGGCGCTCATCATGATGGCGCTGTCCGCGCGTCCGGGCGCCGCAGCGCCACCACCTGAGGTTCCGAGGCCAGCCTAAGCAACCCGCGACTGAAGTCGCGGGTTTCCTCGGGGGAGACAGTCTATGAAGCTCGCGGTCGAAGTGATCGGATGGGTCGGTGCGGCTCTGATTCTCGCCGCTTACGCCCTGCTGTCCACCGGGCGGCTGAGGGCGGAGTCGCTCACGTATCAGCTCATGAACATCCTGGGCGCCGCCGGATTCGTAGTGAACAGCGGCTGGAACGGTGCGCTGCCGTCGGCAGCGATGAACGTCGT
>Ga0123355_10022096_pt1 | contig 10194 bp, 6 predicted proteins | sample TergutEmb28metaG_3_FD_89872 | JGI IMG/M metagenome (GOLD analysis project Ga0123355, IMG submission 89872) | Embiratermes neotenicus P1 segment gut microbial communities from Petit-Saut dam, French Guiana - Emb289 P1 | ecosystem: Host-associated > Arthropoda: Insects > Digestive system > Gut ... | reverse complement strand
TTTCCCAACCCACCCCCTCCTTCCCCTTTTTTATTTAACCTGCTTTTAACGTAACTTTTTTTTTAAATTAAAAACTTTTAAAAAAAAACGCCCCCCCCCCCCCCGTTTAATATATGTATACACAAGTGCGACCCTCAGGTGCGTCCTTAGCTAATTATGTGGCCCTCCTGTGCCTTTGAAGTTGGCCAGCCCTGGTCTAACCACTGGTCGCCGTTTCTCCATCGCTGGTCCTCTGGTCTAGTTAGGCGACCATTGCGTGTTTCGTAGTGCAAAAGCGATCTATAGCCACCGCAGAACAACCTGTCGGCTCATAAAGCATTCACCGTGCTGTCCCACAGCCAGTGACGGCACACAGTTCAGCATTATTAACGGTCATAACCAGCATCATTATTCCGCAGTCTGTCTAGTGACCGTTCCACAGCCACTTCCAAAGCCAGTTCTCCACGCAGTGCAATCTAGTGCTTCCTCTTTGAATTGACAATAACCTATCTTTTCCTTACGGCCATTCAGTAGCTGCGTACGTCTTGTTCTCTATCTTCCCGCCACTCCTATCCTTCCCTCTATCTTTCCTTCAATAACGTGTTTTAGAAAGCAGTTCTTACGCAAGATGTGACCAATCCAGTTAGCGTTCCTGCTGTCTGCGGTATGTACGATATTACTCTCCTCCTTGACTCTGTGTTAGCGCGTCATTAATGATATTCGCCATCCTTCTGCAAGACAAGGTAATATTACCATAATTAATAATTTACTTCAGTACAGTTCATGTGAAGGAAATTTCGGGCAATGAGCGTGGGCTTGCGGTAGCAGTGTAGGTGTTCGGGAGCTGTCAGTAAAGAGCATTGCTGCAGCGGGATAGTGTCACCGTCACGAGTCACTGCGTTGCCGGAATTTGGAAGGACTGAAGAAGAACATGAAAGATACCAGTCAGAACCGACCATCTTCACGCCGAGATTTGAACCCAGAGACCTCTGTATATTTGGCAGAAGTTTTGCACTGCCGTACATTGGAACAAATGTTGTGCAAATGTGCGAATACGTTGTTTGCGGTTATGTCGTTGGTAGTTGGTGCTTTTACTTCGAAACGCTGAACACGAGCAGTGAGATGAAGGCAGAGCGTCCATGAGTGTTGAGAGTTCTTTTGTCAACTGATGGAGTGTAATCCTGTTTGGTAACCGCACTGCTCATTGCATTTTATTTTATGTTCTGCGATGTTATTAGGCATTTTGAATTTGTATAAAAACATTTTAAATGTCCATACAAAGAGTTTAATCCTGTTTGGGCACCATCATTAGCGCAACTAATTGCGTCCGACATCACATGTGGCCGTCAATGAAGCAGACAAGCCGCTTTGCTTTTATATGCGCGCATAAAAGGGAGGACAGACTGTGTTAGTCTGGTAATGGAAGCTGCCTCAAGCCACAGAAATAAACGTTTGTGTAATGTAACAGTCTTTGACTGGCGGAATGCGGTAAAAATGTATAAACGACAACTCGGTTTTTCAATTTGGGTACAAAATTATTTTGTGGAGGGGTTGTTTGTAAATGTGGCTGGAGTGCGCGTTGATCGTTGATAGGCAATCCGCTCCAGTCTAAAGTCTGTCCAAGTCACGCACGCCAATTGCGTTCCTAACGCACAGAAAACACCGCGTCTCCATTTATAGACAGTAATCAATTAATGCTGTGTGAGGAATATCAGAAGGACTAGCAGGGTAAGCCTTGGAACCTAACTGATGGTCTTTCTGCCACCTTCATATAGATTGTTTTGTCCATGTCTCCCTCAGCTTTTTCTTTAACTCTGCACCACATTTTACTTCCCATTTCTACTCTTTAGGCTGCAGTTGGTTAATTTCTATGTCAGGAAGTTTCCACATTTTATTTTGTGCGGATATGACAAAATGTACTTACCAGCTGGTGTTCTACTGTTGTAGTTAGCCGGTTGTGTGAGATCGGTCGCTGTCGGAGCGTTGAACCAAGGACTGGATAGCAAGGAACTGTATGATGTATACCTATCAGCTGGTGTGGTTACGGTAGTGAAATGCAAGAGGTTAGGATGGGCTGAGTGTGTAGCTAGGATGGATGTTACGTAGCGAGGAACTGTGTGATGTATACATATCAACTGGTGTGGTTAGGGTAGTGCAATGTAGGAGGTTAGGATGGGCTGGGTGTGTAGCTAGGATGGTATTTATTTATTGTATAACGATGCTGTCAGCTGCTGAGATTAGTCAATGAATTGGAAAGTATGTCAAAGGAGTCAGTCGCTGCCCGGTTTTAGACGCCATGACCGTCTTTTGCTTGGAGGGCGAAAAGTACGAATGGTGTCCGGGTCGGAATTTGAAACCTGGACCACCAAAATGCAACAGAAGAATGAATAGAAATATTAAAGGCGTGAGAAGAGAATTGTGACAGATATTAGGCAACTCAACATCTGTTATTTTCAGAACGAACACGTCACTTTAAACACTGCATTCGTTTCTCGTCTGTGCTCTTTTTGTTCTGATAACGAGAACAGATGTCGATTAAGAAGCACAACGGGTTATGATAACCAAAAATAAAATAAGTTAAGGACATGCTGAAAACATAAATGTGACATGATAGACTCCGACCGATGTTCCTCACGCCGAAACATGCAGCCGTTGAGATCCCCAGACGGTTTAGTGCTGTCGGAAGGTATCAGTATCCTCAGGTACAGGATGTGCTATTGATCGCGGTGCCGTGGGTCGTATTACGTTTGATTACTATCATTAACAACTACACACTGCGTCGTATTTGCACTACGAGACTGCTGGCACGCGCTATTCAGACGCCGCACGGTTGGCAGCGTCTCGAACCGTCCGCCACCAGTCACAGGCGGTAATGCGATACTTCTTGGTGCCCCAGTCTGTAATGAATTGATAACCAAATTATGCAGTGCCAAGACGCTTAAAGTACCGACACATGATCGATGATCCTCGTCACGCCAGTGCCCGGTGTTCTGAACTGGGAATGCTCGCCGTTCTGAAGCGACGCTGACACTGTGATTCGTAAAGTGGTGTTTGTTGGCAGTGACGTGGTGCAATTTGGTAGGTGTGTAGCATGACAGAATCTCTTCAACGAAATTGGTGCTTAAACCCAGAACACAAGGCGATTGTTCGGTACAGTGAAGTCTTAACTTTTGATCATGAGGATTTGATATTAGCCCTTTTTCTGTCTTGACAAGCTGCATTACGGGGAGTTATCCAGTTTCATTTCTCCAATGATTTTAACTTAATTCGCCTCTTCTCTTGAAGTAATTATACAATACTGTGCTGCAAACGTAAGAACAATTCCATATTGTACAGTTACAGTACGGTATCGATGTTCAAGATCCCCTATCTTTCGTGATCACCTTTTTAATACAGTTGTTTCGACCTTTCGTGACTGATTCCTACGAATCGAGATGAGACCAAGTAGCAGGAGAGTTTCCTTCCCCCACTGTCCTGCTGTTGAGCAGATCACTTTCAGCTCAGTCGAGCTCCGTCTCTCTTTCATTGAGGTTGTGCGCAGTTCATACTTTGCCTCAATCGTGTAATGTATTCTGTGCTTCCGGAAAGTATTTGCATAGCATTGAAAATAAACTTTTATGCCTTTTGTTCTTTTGAGGTTATGTTACCATTACTGGCTATCTTGTAAGTTCTTGGAACCTCTGCCACTGAAAATGGATTCCGCTGTTCGTGATTGCAGTGTTAAGGGAGGCCGGACGTCACGTGACGTCATATTTGTGTAGAACAGGTTAAGAGCGGTACGCATGACGTCACAGTGTTGCTGTGTTCCATATGAATTTGCTTCTCATCGGTACTGACAGGAGGGACGAACAAGCAGCAGTGACCTCTGGTGCCAGTTTCCTAAAGTTACTTCAGTGGTTCTGGAATTATAAAGTGACGCAGATAAAAATTATTTTTGTTTAATTATCTGTAAAGCGGTGAGACTGGCGGATACAAATATACTGAGTGTAACACAAGTGCATTATTTGTGTCGAAACAAATTGTGTCCTAAACATTTCTCGCTCCGCGAAACGTGTAGCCATTTGCACTGGAGATGTTAGCAGAGACACTCAAGTGGCGCGGACTGGTGGGCAGCTGTCAAAACGGCGACATTCGGCAGTCGCCATCAGAACTTCAGAAGTGAAGTTTTATAACCTTTCTTTTGGTGGGTCTCCAGTTGATTTGTGCGGTTAGACAGACGGGCAGACGTATTGCGAAGCTAATGGGATATACGAGTGTATATTTTTTTTTAACTTTCTATAGCGAACGCGCCAAAAAAGTGAAGGTTAGTCCCACGTCATAATTAGACAGCGGCGTCATGACGCATGCTGTGGTATTTCGAGAGTTTTTTGAATCGATAACAGCAAATTAAAATATTTAAACCTTAGTGAAGTTTTCACTAAAAAGTATAAGTTTTCATTTTAATCCATCAATAAATACACGGCATTCAGTACTTGATTATGAAAGGGAGGAATTAAGTTGACAAAAGCGTAGTCCCGAATTCAAGCGACATAAATATTAATTTCAATTCCATGCCACGGACGGTGTGCCAGGATACCTTTGTGTTCTGACTTGCTGCTAATCGGCTTGTTAACCTTTGAAGACAGACATTCATCTGAATTGTGTTTATAGATTCAGTCCGTACCGCGCGGTAAACACTCTCCGCCTTGGTTATAAAAACTATTCAGCTATTGCTGTACAAGGAAATAATCCCTGTTGGTGAGAAGCGGCCCGACAGTACACCGCATTGCTGCTGTATGTCACATCAGGCAGTGTGCTGGACTGCGAGTCGGTTAAGGGCTGATTCACACTATACGTCACGTTTCCCTTCCGTCGCGGAACGTCACCGTTCAGTAAAATTTTGTCGTGTGTAATTAAACGGAGATGTTCACACTGACAGGAACGTCTCCGGCACGTCTCAGTTCCGTTCCGTCGCCGTTGCTGAGCGAGAATGTTTGACGTGACGGAACGGGTCCGAACCGGTGTGAACCTGCTCGATTCTGATAATGTGAACAGTCTTACGTCTCCTCCACTACACTTCGAGTGTTTGCTTGCAACGAGTGCTGCCTGTTTGTCTTCAGAAACGGATGAAAAATTAATAGAATTGGCGCGTAAATGTGAGGGATTATATGACATATCAAATAAGAAATATAGTGACAGAGTCTGGAAAAAAGAACTGAATAGTATAGATTAGACTAACATTTTACTCTTTTATTCTGCCAAGGCACAGATTCAGACGGACTATTAAATATTTGTTTAAATTTGTCTCTTACTTCAACAACACTTCAGTGGGCACCGCCTGCTTGTTTTGGTATTTTGTGAGATTGATCATTTGTAGAACTTCCTATATCACTTAGGTCTACACCTTGATCTCTCAGATATCTATGCAAAATACAAGTTGCAAAAATGATGCTGTCCGCATTCTCCGGTAATGATTTAGGGTTCTCTGATAAATTTGAAATTTCTGGCTTAATATTCCAATTGCATTTTCCACCACTCTCTTGGATCGAGAAAGCATATAATTGAAGATGCTTTTCTCACTGTCCTCTATGCTCTGCGATCTTGGGTTAGGTTTCAGTAAGTAAGTTTTCAGAGGAAAAGCCTCGTCACCCATAATTACATGAGGGGCTAAGCATAATGTTCCGGGAAGCTGTTTACCTTCCGGAACGCCTAGATGAGTTTCTAAATATTTCCCAAGTTTTGAATGTGCAAAAATCCCTCCATTACTATTTCTTCCATACGATCCTTCTGATTTTCTGCTTCTGAAACACTTGTGAACCCACATACGCTTCTTTTTTGTCACTCAGAGCAGCATTTTTCACTTCTTCATCTAACATCAATGCTATTGCTGCTAACTCTCTTCTCGAAAACGCATGGGGCTGCATACAAGTATTTGATGACAAAATCGCAGGCCTCCTATCACGTGCTGTTCTGGAAGGTAACTGAACACGACGGACAGTGTGAACACAGACCATTCTGACGGAACGAAGATGGAACGGTGACGGAACGGAAACGTGAAGCATAGTGTGAATCGGCCCTAATTGTCATGCTTGCTGATGAGCCTAAGTGTGGGCCGGGATAGCTCAGCCAGCATAGCGACTTGCTACGGGCTGGACGGTCCGGGGATCGAATCCCATGGGGGCGAGATTTTCCGCACCCGTACACAAAGGCCCTGGGGCCCACCCAGTCTCCTATACAATGGGTACCCAGTCTCTTTACGGGAGTAAAGCTGCCGGGGCGTGGCGTTGACCACCCACCCCTATCTAGCGCCGAGGTTAAAGAGTAGAGTCATAGCGCTGCTCCCCCTCTGGGACTTGGTTTGTTCTAGGGTGAAGTTTACCTTTACCTTTACCTTTACTTGCAGCGTAAGTATCGTATATTAACACTGTGAAGAAGCACGTGTATCTAAACATGACACGTGAGCTGTTATGACAATAATACGGACCGGTTGAATGTTACATGTGGGTTACCAGTATAAATTTACTCTTAAAAGCTCAGTGGTCACTATCTGTACCGTCAGGTTTAACATTCAGCAATTCTACCTTCTGCCCACACAGTACATTTGTTTTGTGTGGATCTGAGAACAAACAGCGATAATTTTCGTATACAACATTAACTGACTGGTTTGTAAAACCGAGAAATTGTGTGTTTATTGCGAGGTACGGACTGAATGTACGTGTAATGTATATTAACCCTTGAAAGCCCAGTGGTCACTATATGTACCGTGAGGTTTAACATTCAACAATTCTGCGTTCTGCCCACACAGTGTGTTTATGTTTTGTGTGGATCTGAGAACAAACAGCGGTTATTTCCCTATACAGCATTAACTGGCTGGTTTTTATAACCGAGACGGAGAGTTTTTACTGCGCGGTACGGAGGGGATCTTTGACTACAACACAGGGCAGAATTCTCGGCCCCACGTCACATGCTCAGCTGGTGCCCAGAACCCACGTTTCCCCTACGCTTCTCACGCAGCCCTCCCGACAATATCAAAATTTCGTCATAATGCAGCCACTCAAACACAAAACCCAGCCCAAATGCTCACCTCCTACCCTCTGCTGCATACTTCCAGCATTCCACCTACATTCTTCACTTCCCAACCTTCTACCTTGTTTCAAGCCAACGTTTACAGGAAGGACGAGCGGGCATTGCCTGGGAACTTAAGAGCAGTAAAATGTTTTGTTGCCCCTCACCCCTCTCGTAATAATAATAATAATAATAATAAATGTAGTGCCTCTCACCACTAGCAACCCCTTACTTCTGCCTGGCTTAGTTTGAGGACCCATTGTTTTAAGGTGTCACCAGTACAGGTGCACTGAACGTCCTGTACTTGTCTGGCAACCGGAAGGAAACGAGATGTGAAAACAGCGATGACTGCTGTGTGAAGTGATGGCTGTTGTGTTATCTGGAAACTATGAAATATTGCTTACATTTTGATTATTAAACGCGGTCCTGACATTTGTTTATTCAGAGCTCAGTGTACACCAGTACCGGAATAATTACACATAAAGAGCTCCCATCTGGCAGGGTCAGTGGGCTGTTCATCGTGATGAGTTGTTTGAAGTTATGTTGTGTGTGTTTAGGGGCGGGGGGGTGGAGTCAAAAGTTACATAATTTCACCGCTATTTTATGTGGAATTACCAGAACACCGTATCGTGTTTTTGTGGTAGATTATGTGACTAATGGAACAGCAGAAAAATGGCAGCAAATGAGTACAATAGAAATAGTGTTTTTTAGACGCGAGGAAATGAATCGTGGTTCTTCCTTAACGATTTCTTTGCTGTTCGTATTGTTTGGAGTGCCGTCCCACCGACTGCCGGATAAAACAATTTTGGATTGCTGTCCCACCGACTGCCGGATAAAACAGTTTTAGAATGCTGTCCCACTGACTGCCATATAAAACAGTGTTCAGTTCATAAAAGGGAACGTATGTAGACACAAGCACAGTCGTTTGACTGGTGCTGCACTACTACTGCACTCTGTATTTCGCTCGCAATTTCTTCCTGCAGGGAATCTCATTTCTTCACACCGGTCAGTACAGTCAGTCTCAAAGAGCAGCACAGTTCACAGCACATAAATTCTTTTCGATGATTTTGAAAGAGCTATTTGTTCTCTTTCCTGGTTTTTGGCTTCCCCCTCCTATGTTCCGAACTTGTGTTTTTGTTTTCTCTCTCAGGTCCTACATCACCTCTCCTTTGTCTGCCCTTCACCTCCATCGCCTCCTTTACCCAAGCTCATTATTATCGTGTCGCATTATTTACGTTCTCCGCATTTCTCAAGTTTCTGAGCCGCCCAGTTGGAACACATTAGCGTTCCAAGGTCTCTGAACACTTTAAAGATGAAGTGACAGTACTTTTCTATCCAATGCTCTCCGATTTCCGAAAGAGCATTTCTTTTGGAATGTTCTCCAGGCTTCGACTGTTTGTCCTGGTAAGACCGAAGTGTAGCGAAGATGAGTGTGTAGCGTTTGTGGAATGGTACTGACGGGAAAATCGGAAGTACTGGAACAAAATCCCACCCCACTGCCAGTACCTGAATTATATGTCCAAGTCCGTACCGCGCAGTAAACACTGCCTCGGTTATAAAAACCAGTCAGTTAATGCTGTATATGGAAATAATCGCTGTTTGTTCTGAGATCCACACAAAACACATAAATACGCCATGTGGGCAGAACGTAGAATTGTTGAATGTTAAACTGGCGGTACATATAGTGACCATTGAGCTTTGAAGGATTAATATACATTATGCGTAAATTCAGAACGTACCGCGCAGTAAACACTGTCTCGGTTATAAAAACCAGTAAGTTAATGCTGTATATGGAAATAATCGCTGTTTGTTCTCGGATCCATACAAAACACATAAATACACTGTGTGGGCAGAACGTAGAATTGTTGGTTGTTAAACCTGGTGGTACGTAAAGAATCCACCAGGCCTTCAGGCTTCAAGTTGTACTGTTTTTTCTTGTGTATTGGTGTAAGTCACGTGCTTATCCGAAAAATCTGATAACGCAAGAGACCACAATGTGAACTGAGCCGCTGTGCCAGCCAATCACCGTCCTAGCGCTACGTTCTTGGTATACAAACCAAGCAGCGTTTCACACAGATCAAGACTAGCGTGCAAGATGCCAGCTATTATTATTATTATTATTATTATTATTATTATTATTATTACTGTTAATTTATTCTTGGCTATCAGTTATCAGGTGGCGGTCTCCCGATAAGTCCAGATCGCAAAAACAGATCACAGCGATTTCCCCCAGCACTTACCAGTGCTATATTAATTGTTCATTAGTGTGACCTTCTGTAGCTCTGTGGCCTGGGACCAACTGACGGTTCTGATCAGATCCCTTCTTAATTGTTCCTGATGCTCCAATTGTAACGGGCACAGTTTATGCCCTCACTTCACACATTTTGCTGACCGCGATCTTCAGATCTTTGTACTTGCTTAGTTTTTCAGTATCTTTCTTTTTTTTTCTTTTTATTCTTCTTCTTCTTTTTATTATTATTATTAATAATAGTGCCTCCACAAGCTGGTAGTTGCCTAGGCTGTCTTTACGCATATTCCGTGTGCTCTACGGAACAGATGTATTAATAACTGTGCCCACAAGAGCCGGCGGCTGGATCCTGTCGTGAGCCAGATGATTACAATCCACACTTCCCCACGCTTTCCCTTTATAATATTACATCACCTGCTTCTTTAAAGTTGTCCCGCTGCTACTGGCTTCGTGACCACAACTTTGTATCAGTATTGCTTACGTTATTTTGGTGTTGATTGTACCATTCATCTCATCTCCCTTGATTTTTACAATCTTAATATTTAGTAAAGAGTACAAGTTCATTACCATGTAATTTTCTCTATCCTCTTGGCACTTCCTCCCTCTTAGATCCAAATCTTTCCCCTAACCCCTTACTGTTAGTTCTCTCCTAGCAACTGATATCATCATCATCATTATCATCATCATCATCATCATCATCATCAACAACAACATTCGCCGGAGCTGCTCTCTTAGTTACCCTCCAGTCGTACACCTCTCTTGCATTCCAGTTGTATCGCGCGGATGCTTCTGAACAGCACTGTAGCCCCCTTGCCGGACACTCGCTCTAACGTTGCTTCACTTTTCTCCTGCCCCCCTCGCCCCACCCCCCCTCCCCCCCCCACCTCCACCCCCGCGCCCCCCCCCCCCCCCACGCCGCCCCC
>Ga0123355_10022094_pt1 | contig 10195 bp, 10 predicted proteins | sample TergutEmb28metaG_3_FD_89872 | JGI IMG/M metagenome (GOLD analysis project Ga0123355, IMG submission 89872) | Embiratermes neotenicus P1 segment gut microbial communities from Petit-Saut dam, French Guiana - Emb289 P1 | ecosystem: Host-associated > Arthropoda: Insects > Digestive system > Gut ... | reverse complement strand
TGGAATTTTTCTCTTTAGTGTGTTGATTTTTCGTAGTCTATCAATTACACGCAACTCGATTGACAAGTGGTGGAGTAGGCGGGAATCGAACCCGCGTCCGCTGCAGGGCTTCAAAAAGGCTCTATATGCTTAGTTGTTTTTGGTCTTATGGGGATTGGGATAACAACAACCGCCCCTCAAGTGACCTTTTTTGGCCTTGCGGTGGTATAAGGTCATAAACCTCCGCAACATTCTCCGCCTAATCTGACGCCCTCACCGCTCCGGCGGAGCTAACGGCGAGCACGACGGCTAGTAATTAAGCCGCAAATGCATATGCGGGAGCATAGCTCGGCGCAACAACATTATTTGAAGAATCTGCAATTAAAATTATGCCGTTTTTAGGTAGCCGGCGCTACCGCATACACCCTTAATGATTTTCTGCACCGTCGAAACCTGTACTACCCCGCAAATCGGAATGCTGATTTTGCCTCACATAATACGCCGTACATCTTAAGCAAAGCAATCCGATGTTAGTATTGCATCTTTTTCAAAAATCTTTGAATGTTCTTGGAGATCAGATTCGCTGTGATATTAGCATAGCATAAAAATAGCGCCTTTGTCAAGCGCTTTGAGAGAAAACTTTTTGTTTTTCTTTTGCAGTTAATAAAGTTAATCCGCCGCGTGATTTACCCTTTTCCCCTATCTTATAGATTATTTATCGCTAATTTACTTAATGCGTCCCAGCGCGCTTTGTGATTGTCCATGCGGAAGTTGCAGTAGCCGTCTATGGCAAAGACCTCTGTCACGGTCATCTGCTCGGAAAGGATGTTATAATCCGTAAAATAATCAAAATCGGCCAGCAGCTGACAGACATCGTTCAGCTTATCCGCATCGGCAATAAGCCCGGAGAGCTTGCCGATAAAGTAGTCTTTTTTGCTCATTTCTATGATACACTCGACTAAGTAATTTTTAATTGTTTTGGTTGCCTTGATTTCGTCGATTTCATTATACGCAAAACTAAGAGCTGCGCGCCTTTCGTCCGAATCAAGCGCGCTGACCACACTTGTTCCCATAAGATTTGACAAAACCTTAGCCTCCAAATCCGCCAAAATCCCCATATTTCTTATATCGATTGTAATATGAATTTGTCTCATGTCTAAATGCTGCCGGGCTTCTCAAGAAACCTAATGTACTTGTTTATTTTATGCCTGTCGGGACTTTATAATGCAAGTCCACTTAAATTTAATTAAAACAATGAGTATCAAGAAATTCTTATTGCGAGTAACATCGTGTTCATTCGTTTTTAATTTTTCGTTTCCCCTCCCTGCTTTTTATCGCAATAGTCTTCCATAGCTGCCAAATTCCCAATATAACTAAAAATCCGCCGAAAAAACGCGATAACAGCTGCCCTTCAAAGCGGACAGCAAGCAGAGCCCCCGGAATTGCCGTTACTATTGCGGGGAGCGCTATAAGTAAAGCATATTTCGGCTCTACGCGTTTTTTGACAAAATGGATTACTAACGCGACAACCGCCATCGGCAAAAATGCCGCCAAATTAATGCTTTGCGCCGCGTGCTGCCCCACCCCGCCGAAGGTTGTCAAGAGCGGGATAAGAAGCGTTCCGCCGCCCATACCCATACCGCCGAAAGTTCCGCCGAGAATACCTATAATTATCAGAATAAAAATTTTCATAATTTGAGGATTACTATTTGACGATCAGTTAAGAACGCCGAATTTTTCGGTTAAGAAATTTAATCAGAAAAACAAAAGCTTTCCTCCCGCTGCTATCATCAGCACGGCAAATATCACCCCTACAGCTTTACTCGGCAGCTTTCCTAACAGCAATGCCCCCAGAACCCCGCCCGCAACCACTCCGCCTGCGATAATAGAACCTTGTTTAACCGGCAGATGACCGCCAATAATATAGATTACCAAACTGACTATCGAAATTGGCAGTATGGTAAGGATAGCCGTGGCGTGAGCCTTCTTCGCTTCAAGGCTCATCCCTTGCTGCAGAAGCGGCACACAAAGCATACCGCCCCCTCCGCCGAAAAAGCCGTTAACAGCGCCGATCAAAAGGCCGCCGAATATTGCGATAACCTTTCTTTTTTTATTGATTTTGCGCGATTTGCTCATTTGAACATTTTTTAAGAAGCCTAAAAAGTAATTTTAAAGTAATTTTGCGGCAACTAAAAGGAAATATTGATTTTTGCAGGACGGTCAATACGCTAATCCACAGACACCGACGGATGTTTCGAAAAAAACTTCTGCCTCTTTTCCGAATTTAAGTTTTCATTGTATTAGTCTTTAGTAACTCTTCAAAAAAAATTCTTATAAACAGCCGCATTAGTATTGACAAAGGCCTGTATATATTGTATACTATACGTTGTATGCGGTAAAATTCTAGTCTTCGGCCGGGATTAGCATATATATTGATTAGTCCGTAATACTAATAGCAAGGTAAAGAAACCATGAAATTCAACACAAAAAAACATTTGCCAGCAATAACTATTTCCGCCTTAATTTTCGCGATGATATTTTTGCTTGTTTCCTTTGCGGGAATTGTCCGTCCCGTACTAAGAGCCGAGGCACAAGAGACGCCTGTTTTTACCCGCACTCCCTTAGGTATAACTAATCCTCACTTTTCAAGCACGAGCGGAAGCGGCGTACCGCTTGAGCCTACCGGATGGACAGGCAGTGCCTTAGGACCTACTCGCGGTGATAATATAATACACGGTGTTGTAGAACTTACTGCCGACGGTTTTATCTCCAATAACCGTAATATCCGTTTAGCCGGTTATCCCGAGGGCACTTTCCCGCGCTCTCCGTTCGGCTATCAGCCGGGCACAGTCTTAGGCGACCGTTTTAAAGATTCGGACAAAAACGCTCTTGTTATCAATACAGGGACAAGCGAAGGGGCTTTTGGTTATACATCCTCAGCCTTGACGCTCGAGCCGAATAGGTTTTTCCGTATTTCTACTTGGGTGCGGACGGGCAACTTCACACGCGGCGGCGCTTTTGTCACCCTTAACGGGCTTGACCGCAGACTGTCATTTGAGCATATCACTACGACCGCTTCAAATAATCCTCAAACCTTCGGGTGGCAGGAATTTGTTTTTTATGTGGCCAGCCCCTCTTATAAGTCTTCCACCGTTACATTAGGTCTGCAAGTAGGCGACTATGTCTCGGAAAACCGCGACACCCGTACCGAGCGCAGATTTGTTCCGAGTATCGGCTGGGCATTATTTGATACGGTTACCGCCGAACAAATCTCCCCTGCTGATTTCCGCAGCGCATTGTCTATGACTACAAGCACAAATCCCGCAAGACCGCCTATGAATTTTCTTGCTAACGATGAAGCAGGCTTTAACTTGAGACACGGAAACCGCATGGTTTTTGACGCTAACGAACTATCCCCTAATTTGCTGGAAGACTACCGTTGGGATTTTATGCCGCATTCGGATTGGACCTTACCGGGCAGAGAAAATCAAAATTGGACAAGGACGGGCGCAAGGTCAGCTTGGGCGTCTTATACTTTAGAAGACGGTAGAGATACTCCCGGCGCAGCCCCTTCCAGAGTCCTTGTAATAAGCGCTAACTCTCTTGTGCATGCCGGTGTCAACTCGCTTCCTATAACAATAGGCCGGAATACCTTTTACCGCTTAGGCGTTTGGGTCAACGCTCAGGATATTGAGGAAGGCAGCGGAGCATCGGTTGTGCTAAGAGCTAACAAAACCGCAGAAGGTAACGAGCACGGTGTTTTTGATGACTACGAAATAGTTCATTCCTTAACTAATTTGACGGGAGACACTTCCGACGGCTCAACCTTCGGCTGGCAGGAGGCTGTCTTTTATATAAGAGGGTCAAGCTTGAGGACTATAGACGACCTTAGAATTGAGCTTGCTTTGGGACAAGAAGGAACGGGCGCATACAGCCAAGGCATCGCAATGTTTACGGGAATGCGGCTTCAAAGGATTGACCCGAGAGAGTTTGATTCCGCGAGCGCGGGCGGAACATTTGTTTCGCTTGGCGAAAGCACTCATTCTAATGTAGCTAACGGTCACTTTAACGAGATCGCCCCGTGGAATCCTAATGATTTACCCACCGTACGCACACCCGATGGTGTTACCCACAGCGTGCGCTATCCCATGCCCGTAAGCGGCTGGGTACAGGGCGACGCGTCTAATTCGCTTACGGCCGGCTTCCCCGTCCAAACTGTTGAGACAGATGCCTTTGTCGGCGGCATTGTGCATATGGATGTTTTTGGCTCAAGTGACGCTTATAATATCCGGCTGGGTACGGCGGCAAACCCCGCTATGGGCATCAGCCACGGACCTAATGTTCTTATGATGTTTAGTCCCGAGCCTACGGCCGTGTTTTACCGCTCCCCCGCTCTTAGCCTCGATGCCGACAGCTATAACCGTATTACCGTAACTATGCGTACCCAAAGAATACGGGGCTACGGCGCAAATCTGGTATTAAAACGCGGCAACAGTGTCATTGCTACAATAGAACAAATTGATACTAACGACACATGGAGTGAATTTAGTTTTTATGTTTCCTCGTGCACTGTAGCGCAAGGCGAGATATTCGTTGAGATTTGGCTCGGCTTAGAGGACAGGTTGGGCATGGGCGACAAGCTGGCAAGCGGACATGTCTTTGTAGACAGCGTTGACATGGAGTCAACCGGTATATTTGAATTCCAGGCAAGAAGAAACGACTTTATATCAAGACCCGTCCCTCCGGCAAATTTTGCCGTTGCCGAATTCGGCGACGAAAACTTTATCGGCTTTGACCGGTTCAGTAACGACTTTTTAAGGGTACCTTATAACTGGACACTACAAACAAACGCGCCCGGCGTAGTATCCTACGGGATTTTTAACGCCGGTTCGGTTACCCCCGAAAGGTCTATTTTTGCAGGACCCTCCCCCTTTGCGCATACAATTGACGGTCAGCGCATAACCGACGAGCCGTACGTCATGATGCTTCGCAATGCAGGCAGAGCGCACTCTACCTTATCGTCCTTTGACAGCTTTGCATTGGAGTCGCACAGGCACTATCGGATTGTTGTATCAATGAAAGTGTTCCTCAATGCTCCTACTGACAATACAATCGGAGCAAGGCTTGAACTCACGGGAATTACAGGGGTACCGGTGCCGCTGGCATTTGAGAATATAAGACCGATTTATTTCCGCGCGGATTATACGATAAGCGGACAAAGAATTTTCCTTAACGAATACGGGAATCAAATTGATCCGCAGGACTACCATGAGTACGTCTTTTATATCCGTACAGGCGACTCTCCGCACTCTGTTTTTGTTGACATAGGATTGGGCGGACGCTTGCCTACGGAACAAGCCGCCGGTGTTGTTTTTGTTAACAGCATATCTCTTCACGAAATTTCAGGAGTTGAATTTGATGCCGTTGAGGACTACGACGAGGACGACGAACTGTTCCCCTTCCATAGAAGATTCAGCTTAGGTCTCCTTGGCGGCGATATAGGCGAAGAAGATATGCCGGGCGAAGGATTCCAAATGCAATGGTGGCTGCTCCCCGGAATTATTTTCGCCGTGCTTATGATTTTTGCTCTCGGCGCAATAATTGTCCGTAAAGTATTTGCTAAGGTACCCGCGCGCGTATCCACGCCTAAGGTCACCTATGACCGTCAAAAGACGCTCAAGCGTATCCACGGAGCAAATACCGGCGAAGAGGTTATTATCGACTCCGACGCGGGCGACAACTTTGATTTATTTGACGATAGCCTGAAAGCGTCAAGCGAAAAGGTCCCGAAATCCGCTCCGAAGCCAAAAACCGTATTTGACGAATTTGATGACGAACCGCTGACCGATGACAAAAAAGCCGGCGCATCGGAAACTGAACCCGACGACGAGACCACAACCACCGAAGACGAAACGGTAGCGACGGAAGAAAAAGCGGTGTATGTCGACGAGTTTGAAGACTAAACGACAAAATGAAACAGTGAATAAATATAAAATAAAAAGGAGTTGCCTTTCTTCAAAGAGAGCAGCTCCTTTTTTCAGCCGGAAATGCACGTTCCTATACCTTATAAAAAAGGCAGCTTCGCCGCTTCCCGTAACTTCCGGTCCGGCAGTCATAAACCAATAAAAGCCTTATCTGACGAAATTTCTTAATATAAAAAACACTGTCTGATTTCAGACGCGGCATTAGCCGCCTATCATATTTTCCGCGCTTCCCTACTCCTGTTCCTTACGGATTCTCCTATCGCCGTCATTGGATTGCTGTTAAGCAGCAGCTCTTCAAACTCTGCTTGATCTATCCTTGCGACGCTTCTCATCGCGCTGTCGCATACGTCTATACGATGATAATAATTTCCGCTCAGCATGCGGGTTACTTCAAGCATTGTATTATCGCGGCTAACCATTAACTCTCTTAATCTAAGCCCCTTTTTCAGACGCTCGCTCCTATACGCCTGCGAGTATATCCTGTGATAGGCGCAAGACTTATCCGGTATTACCGTTGCCGCGATAATAAACGCCGCTACCGCGCCCAAACTAAAATTAACAACAAAAAAGAAAGACGCTAAAAACCCGGCCGCAAATACTCCGGCGAATATCCAGCCGAATATCCGCATGTACCTATATGCTTTTTCACGGGGCATCTTATGCGACAAAAGCGCCAGCATAGCCCTCCCCCCGTCAAGCGGATATATCGGCAAAAGATTAAAGACGCACAAAAAAATATTAGCCGTAACAAACATATGACTAAAAAAGTATGTCGCGGGAATAAGCCACCATAACGCCACAAAAACAACGGCAAGAAGTAAGCTGAACAGCGGTCCCGCCAAAGCGATAACAAGCTCGTCATTAGGCTTAGCCCCGTCAAAATCACCCGATACGCTTGCCCCGAAAGGCATAAGTTTTATGTCGTTAAGCGCATAACCCCGCCTTGACGCCGCCTCCGAATGCGCTAATTCATGCAAAATGACGGCGATAACATACGCTACAAACGAATATCCCGCCCCAATAACAAACATGACAACCCCCATAAGGATTGTCATGTAGGAAACATGTATCTTTAATTTAGACATAAGAAAGCACTTCTATATCATTACCCCCGCGTCTTCCATTATATCGGCTATAAATTGCAGCTTACCGTCCCCGTCTGTTCTCAAATCTCCGGGGACTATATCAAAGCTAATCGCCTGCCGTATATGGTGACTTATTCTTCCGAAATGCGGCAGCTCCAGACTGTTTCCAAGCCAAACTCCAAAAACCAACACACACATGGCGATTGTCACAAGCCAAGGCGCGGGGATTTTCGCAATCCTCGTCTTAGCTTTTTGCCTAACCTCTAACGGAGTTACCACCACATCGACAAAATTACATCCCTCGTATCTCTTGCTCATGCTACATTATATGTCCGTATACAGCATATATATTCCACACCTACGAGGCTGACCAGGAGCTAATCATTATAGACGCGTCTGTGCAGAGAGCAGTTTCCTTAACGCCGTTATACCCAAACCACGCATCCGAATATTCTATCATATTTATCACCTCATGTTCCATGATACCGTTATAAAAAAAACGCTTGCGTTTAACAAGCGTTTTGCATTACTTATTTTTTTTATCTTTATTTCTGATATGATCATCTCTAAGTATATCTTTATAGTTTGTATCATTCCAAATAGATTTTGTTATTATCGCGACTATGCCGAACGCTTGCAATATAACACCTGCTATTATAACTTCCATTTGATGATTGCCAAGTATACTAAAATCACTGTTTCCGCGAAGACGAACTATCATTTGAATAAAAATCAAAACCCCCACAAATAACAAGCTAATTCCGACCGTCCACAGCGCGAATCTAAATATAATCTTTCGCTGTGTATGTCGCTGCCGCTGAATATCATCAAAAATTGAATTATCCGGCGTTTTTGTTTCGTCTTTGCTTTTTTCTGTTACAACAGCAAAAACTTTCGGTTTAAGACGATTTGCAAGCGCCTATTGACTTTTAGCTGTCTTTGTATCATCTTGCTTTTCCGTGTCACTGAAAGTAATATTTGTTTTTAGGTCGGCAACATCCTCTTTGTTTTTCAAATCACACCCCCAGCCAGTTTATCCTATTGTTAATAACCGGCACCGAAACCCCAAAATAATCAGCTATCGTCTTAATGCTTCTTGATTGCTCTAAAGCCCAAACTAGTCTTCGTCTGGGAACTAATAATGTCGCGGCAAAATAGTTTGCTTCCGTTTCTTCAATTGTTTCATTACTGTCGTCATAGCGATAGGTACTTATTCTGTATTTTGCGCCCTGCTCTATATGTCCGAGCTTGTAGTGCCCTAGCTCATGAGCTAGCGAAAAAACTCTCCTTTGCCTTGAGTCAGATTTATTAACAGCTATCTTCACGCCACCGTCCTCAACATATACAATTCCGCTGATATCCCTAGGAAAGTCAGCGTCAAAAGCAAACGGAATATTAAGCTTGGTCAACAACTCTCCGATAGAATTTTCAGGAAAAGACATATCAGTATGCAAGAGCATATTGTCTACTATTTGGTCTATCTCTCTTTCTTTTCTTTTGTCAAAATCATATTACTCATAGTATATCATATGTTGTCAAATGCTGCCAATGATTATTCACTCATGTTTTTGATAAACAAGCAATTTTCAGTGGTTTTTGAAAACTCCACAAACTATCTCCCTACCGCCCGAATCTGTCATATAATCTAAAAAATTGCGACGGGGTCAGCTGCTCTCTTAATAGGACATTATTCCTAATCTCATTCCTCGCGTCACGGCTGCTCATAGCCTCAAGCTGCCTAAAAGTACTCGCAAAAAGCTCCTCTCTTTGTCTTGCCCTCTCGGCGGATTCTCTCGACGCGTTAAGCTCGTCGGTTCGCTGTGCCAGTTGTACGGCATTTAACTCCCTCTGCATTTCTTGACCCAGTACATTATTATTAAAGGCCGCCGCCTCATTATTTTGAGCTGTCCTCGCCTCGGTAAGACGGTTGATTTCCTGCGTAATTCTCGCCGCATGCGCTATATTAAATTCATTTAAAGCCTTTTCTCTTTGTCCGTCAAGCCTTGCTAATTGAGCATCTATATCGGCAAGTCTTTTAGAGTTTTCTCCTCTGGCGTTACTCTCAGCTTCCGCCGCCGCCGTCTGAATATCAGCAGTACGGTTGACGGCAATACTGCTTCTTGCAAGCCCTCTCCGCAAAGCGTCATTGTCGGAGTTTTGTTGAGCCTTAGTAAAAGCCGCCTCGATTTCTCTAAGCTGCTGCTCACCCCTCTTTTGTTCTGACTCGCGGTTACTGCTAAGCAGTCTTTCCGCTTCCTCCCTCGCGCTGTCAATCTTTCGTCGGTTCGCTTGCTCCCACTCACTTAAATTTGCTCCGGCAAGCTCACTGATTTGCTCGTCGGTTTTTGTGCTTTTTTCCTTACGTTCAAATTCCTTAGCGTTTGAATTATTTGACATTGTATTATCTCCTTGAATATGTTTTTTATTAAAAAATATTTGCCTGATTAAAGCATGACGGATTACTCTCGCCTCTATTAACTTTTGCGACATTAAAACTGCTCCTCTTTTTATAACGGGTATAAAATCCCAGAACATGCTTGGACTCGCGCCTAAGGCGCTTTCCGCAGCAAACTGCGGGGTTTTATACCCCTTGACGACATCGCATTTTTGCTCTTGCAAGCTAGGCAAAATTGCTTTGTATAAATGCGCAATGACTGAGATTTGAGCTCACACTCGCCCATAAATCTGGGTTAGACTATTCCGCTGTTCCTCCGATTGTATGGGCGCATAATATGATTCCGAGTAAGTAAAACAATCATTTTTAAGTATTCATTTTTCATTTTTCGTTATCATCCTAAATACCGCCTGCCCCCCTCTCACTTCAATCAACCCGCCCTCTATCCTCGCTGCATCATCGGCATACGAGACAACAGGCGCATTCCTCCGAATATGGTTTTTGCCAGCGTCAAGCCTACGCTCTTCAATTCCTCCGTTTTCGCTGACAAAAAAGCTTATATTACCATCCTTATCAGCGGCCGCGCTGCTTAACCGCCCCGAACCGAGTATTATTAAATTCCGTCTGAATGTCATTGTTCTTGTATTCCTCTAAAACATTGTCTTGTAGTTATTATACCAAGTCGTAGAGGCGGACGCCCCCGGCCGCCCGAACAACAATCATCCGTTTCCTCAAAATCCGACACGCCCCCC
>Ga0123355_10022093_pt1 | contig 10195 bp, 6 predicted proteins | sample TergutEmb28metaG_3_FD_89872 | JGI IMG/M metagenome (GOLD analysis project Ga0123355, IMG submission 89872) | Embiratermes neotenicus P1 segment gut microbial communities from Petit-Saut dam, French Guiana - Emb289 P1 | ecosystem: Host-associated > Arthropoda: Insects > Digestive system > Gut ... | reverse complement strand
GTGCTTCGGCCCTTCCATGTCTGTGTCTGTGCCGGGGAAGTTTTTTCCCAGCAGCCATAGGCGCTTTTCGCAGTAAGCAATAGATTTGCTGATATTAAGAGTCCGCGCCCCGCCTTGTATACGCGCGTATGCACCGGTGTAAATATTTCTTAAAGCTTCATCATCCAGCCCGATACCGTGAAGCTTGCCTATATCAAATAACTCTGTATCATATTCCGTCGAGAGTTCTAAAAAGCGGAATATATCTGCGTTTTTCTTATTGGAATGCCTTGCGATGTGGTCGCCTATGTGACCATCGTTTACTTCGTTGTCCGAACCAAAGAAAATCCTGTCCTGATACTTAACAAAAAACTCACGGCTCTTATCCAAATCCGCTTGCAAATCGTAAAACAGGTAGGGGTTAGGACATAGGTCAGTTGAGACAGTAGGATTGCGATCAAAGAAATCCGCCATACGTTCCAAGTCAAACGCCAGAAAATAAAAATGCGGCAGCGTAAGGTTAAGCTTGGGGTGCCGCTTTAATACCCGGTCCACCTCTGCGTGAAGTTCTTCCTTGGGCACATAGCCGCCGTCTACATAGGCCCAGCCATATTTGTATGCCGATGGAGGGCATTTATCTTTATCCCAAAAAGTCCATGGGTCGCCCACATGGCATAGTACATGAAAGTCCTTTTCTTCGCAGAAGGCAAAAGCGTCCGCATAAATTTCAGAGTCCAATGGAATACCTGTTTCCTTGCGCACCGTTGGCTTGCCTTCCAGCATTTTTAGGCCGTCAAAACCCACATCATATATATCCTGTACCTGTGCAAGCATACCTGCACGGTCAAAGGGCAGGCCGTCCATGCGATAGGTAAAACCGCCGTTAATAAAAAACTTGCCAGGATTAAGGGCCTTAGCCAGTATTTGTGCCGGGGCTTGGCCGGACTTCTTTTTGTATGAAGAGGTGCATTGAGATGTTACCCCTTCTACACCGGTTTCTACGTAAATCCTGCGGCAATCTTCCATAAAAGCGTCCAGTTCGTAAAACCGCCCTTGTACATGAATATGAGCGTCAAAAACCGGGAATTTGGGTGTGTAAGGCATGTGTGTCCTCCTAAAACGCCATCCTGGCCCAGCCGGCTTCATCCTCGCTTCTGGGAGGGAGGCCAAGCATTTCTCTGGCGGTGTCTACATAATAACGATAGTCCTTAATGGGTGTGCCGTTGGGGATGCGGTGGTCTATAGCAAATACACAGCCCCCCTCTTTCATAAGGGGCGTGATTTTATTTTTAAGTTCATTTTTAATCGCGTCACGTCCTGCCCGCAGCGCGTGCTTGTCTATACCACCTTTAAAGGCGATTTGCCTGCCGTATTTTTCTCTTAGGCGGACAATATCCATACCCGCGGCCGGTTCCAGCGGGTAAAAAACATTTACCCCGCAGGCAATCATTTCATCCATTACAGGGTTCATATTTCCGTCGCTGTCTTGGGAAAAAAGCCTTGTGCCTTTACGCCTAAGCTTATCCCACACGGCAGAATAGTAAGGTTTCATAAACATGTTTACCTGCTCTGGCCCAAAAAGCGGCCCGGTTTTGCCTGCCATATCTTCATGAACACAAAGGCTGTCAGGTATAATTATCTCGCATACATCATCAGCTACCCGGCAGGCTGTGTCTGTTATTGTCTCGATTATATCCATCACCAGTTCAGGCTGGTCGTAGATGGCATAGCACAGTGCTTCCTCGCCCATCAGCTGCCTGGGGAGGTCAAACCCTCCGGGTATCGACTGGATAATAAACACACCTTCATTTTGCAACCGCAGAGCCTCACGGAGTTTGTCCCGGTTTACCCGGTTCTGGTTGTAAACAAAGAACGGTTTTACCGCTTTCCAAGTATCCATATCCTTTACCGGATGGTCCAAGGGCAGTGGGATGGTAGCTGTGTTTTTTATTAATTTCATCGTCCGGCCATAGCGGTCACGGGTTATGCGATAGGAATCGTTGTCCTCTAAAACCTGAGGTGTATATCCGCCCATAATCCCGGTGTTTGCTTCCAAAAACTCATATGGTACATAGTCAAAACAAAAATCCGTAAGATTAACCTCACCGGCCGCAGCCCCTTGGGCCTTCCATTCATCCTCAAGGCCAATAAGCGGGCCAAAAAGCTCGCAAAACATCTGCCTTTTTGGGGCCCCGCTTGTCATAAGCGAGATATATTCGTCACGATTCCATTTCATTTTTATCCCGCTTTCACAAAGAATGTACCCGGTGCATGTTACTTTTCCGGCTTTGGCAATTTGGTAAAAGCCGCAAAAGTAACATTTTCTTATTGCGTGGTGGAGCCGTCTTTAACAGACTGACAAGGGGGAACTTTTGCAAGTCCCCCCTACGTCTAAAAACTAAAATCAGGATTGATTTACTCTTCTGCTGCCGGGTCACCTTGCACAAAGTTGCGCACAAGGACGTATCTCCAATAATGGGCAAATACAAGTATTTCATCCATCTCAAACCCTGCATCCAGTGCTTCTTCGATGGCGGCTTCGGCTCTTTCAAGTATTTCTTCTACCTCTTCAAGAGCCTCTTCTATCGCGTCTTCAAGTACAGTACCTGTACCCAAGACTTCGCCGTCTTCGATAAATTCGGAGAATTCTTCGAAGATAAACTGCGCTTCCGCTCTGGCAAGGGTCATGCGGGCTGCTGCAACATGGTCAAGCTCAAAGGCTTCGCGGATGCGGGAATCTACAATGCCCTCTATACCCTGCATTGCTGCAAGTGCTGACTGCTCACCGCTTGCGATACGGTTAATCGCATTGTTAATTTCGCCCTGTACGCCTCTAAAGCCAAGGAACAAGTCCATCAAGTTAGGCTGTGTTTCACGGGCGATGCTCAACATTTCAATTGTATCGAAGTCATGCACAAAGCGCTCAACAAAAATCATCCAATCGTCTGCGTTGTACAGTGGGTCTTTGGTGATTGCCTCGTAAATGATAGCAATCTCTTCGGGGTTGCTCACCGATGACGGGATAAATACCCAAGATGCTTCGTTGCCAAAATTGGTTGCACGGCCATTGGCGGATGGGCCATCCGGCAGCGGTACCCAGCCCCAAGCATCCGTCATCACATCCGGGGCTATATTGGTCTGTACTATCCACCATTGGTGGACATTCATTGCTACTTCGCCCTGCCTGAAGCCAAGAATCGGCTGGTTCCAAGCCGGTGGGAAATGCCCGAAAATCGGGTATTGCCTGGCGTTACCGTACCAGTTAAGGGCTTCTTGAGCGTTAGCATCCAAGAGGCCAAAACGGAAATCTCTTTCCCTAAGACCGATAAGTTCACCTGCATTTGCGTGAATAAGGCCGTGAGGCATGAAGTTATGGGTAAAGCCAAATTGGTCGATGATATTATCACCGGTGGTGTCACGGGTGGCCCTTTGAGCCAAATCCAGCATGGCATCCCATGTCCAGGTACCGTCGCGCACCATATCGTATGGCAGCGGTAAGTTCTCCCTTTCAAACAAGTCACGGTTAAAGAAAACGCCCGTTGTGTTCCAGGAAATACTTGTATATCTTGGCGGGAAGCCTTCGTTAAAGGCCCAGAACTGCTCATCAAAGTAAGACTCTTGTGCTATAAGCTGTTGGAAGCCCATGTCCAGATGCTGGTCAACAACGCCCCATTGGCATACAGGGGTCGCGATGTTGGAGAGTACAAAGTTGGGGAAATGGTAACGGCTAATAACATAAACCAAGTCACCAATAGGGTCGCCTGCCATCGTGGAGGTAATAATACGCGGTACGTAGTTGGTCGCACCGGCGTTTAAGAATTCGAAAGTAAAATTCCACCTGTCCTCAAAGTAAGCTACCCTGTCAAGAAAACGGTCAACCTCCGGGTTCCAGCCTCGCTCCAGGTTAACTTCCATTGAATAGGTCATGGTAACGGTCCTGCCGCCAAAATCATGTACATCATTGGCGTATGGGCCAAAGTAGGGCCGCATGTCCGGCTCGTCCGGTGTTGGCTCCGGTGTCGTTACCGGGGCGGGTGTAGGCGTAGCAGCCGCGGCTGGTTCCGGGGTTGCCGGTGGCGGGTCATTGTTGCCGCCGCGGTCGCAAGCAGCCAGTACGGCCAGGGCCGCTACAAATAATATGGCCATCAGCCATATGCGTTTTGTTCCTTTCATTTTGGTAATGCCTCCTTTAAAAAGATATGTTTTGGGCGAAACAAATGCCGGAGCGCCCGTCTCCTAATACCGTTTTCACGCAAATAACTTACCCAACTATACCTGAGCGCTCCACCCCCTCTACAAAAGACCTCTGTGCAAACAAATACAAAACAATAAGCGGGATTATCATCAAAAACGTACCGGCGTTATTGACTATAGATTCAAATCCGGGACTGATAAAATGCATCTGCCCCAAGCCGGTCTGGTCAAGAGTAGCCCACAAGTTGGGCGCAAGCGCACCCAAAGCCGTGGAAAGTATCCTGGGCTGGGTAAAGAACATGGCGGAGTAATAATTATCTGTCCACATCCAGGCAAAAGAGAACAAAAACACCGTGGTAAGCATAGGCACACTTGCAGGCAATACAATAGTACCGAATGTCCTAAGATATCCGGCCCCGTCTATATAGGCCGCTTCCTCCAGCTCCTTGGGTATACTGCGGAAATGCTGCCGCAAAATATACACAAACAAGCCGTTTCTAAGCCCGGTAACAGTGGCGCTCATAATCATAAAGGGCCAGAACGTGTTAATCATGTTTACATGCCCATTTTCTAAAAACGGGGTCAGCAGCCCAAACAAGTTAAAGTAGCGGAATAGCATAAACTGTGAAAGCATGATGGTCTGCGGCGGCACGACAATCATAAAAATGACGCACCCAAAAAGCAGACGCTTAAACGGGAATTGGAAACGTGCAAAACCATATGCCACCAATGAGCAAGCAATAAGTGTCAACACACTGGTGGAAACAGCCAGCAGGGTAGTGTTGCGCAAGCTAACCCAATAGTTTAATCCGCTAAAAGCCATACGGTAGTTGTTGAGCGTAAACAGCCTTGGGATATAAAGCACGGTTGTATCATACAAATCCCGCTCGTCCATAAAGGATACCGTCAGCTTAACAAACATAGGGAACAGTATCAGGTAGCAGATACCCGCAACCAGTACCCCCCGCACAATCTTAAATGGAATAAGTCGTATGTTCTTATTCATCCACCATTGTTTTTTCTGTTTAGTCATCATAGTAAAACACCATCCTGGAAATTATGCCCACAACAAGTGCCAACGCCAGTATTATTACAAGGAAGTAGACAAATGAAGTTGCAGCACTGCCGCCAAAATCCAAACCTATACCAAAGGCCATGTCATGTATGCGCATCATTATTACATTGTCGGGCCTTGTAAATGAGTCGATAACGCTGTACACCACATTAACCAAAATAAGCGGGCTTACCATGGGGAAAGTAATCTTCCAAAAGTTTTCCCAACCGGTGGCGCCTTCCACGGTAGAAGCCTCATACAATGACGGCGGTATTGACTGCAGCCCTGCAAGGAAGATAAGTATCTGCACCCCGCTGGCGATAACAATGTCATATATGCCCTCTATAGCTATAACAACCCAGATAATCAAGTTAAACTCAAAATTACCAAACTCAAAGCTTATATCTCCAAACATATTTGTTATGCTCATCAAAAGCCTGAGAGTGTCACCGTCAAAGGACGAAGCAAGGTTTCCCGTATCACCCAAGACCGCAAGCATTGTGTCGTTCATTTCTAGGTACAGGATAATGCCGCTGGTCAATATAATCGGGAGGAACATAACCCCGCGGGCAAAAGTACGCCCGATAAATTTCTGGTTAATAAGCGTGGCCGCAAAAAAGCTGAAAATTACTATCGTACCTACTTCGGGAAGCATGTTGCCAACGGCCCCAAGCAGTTCCCACAAGAAATCCGGGTCTACAAGGAAGAGCCTGTTGTAGTTTGCCCAGCCTATAGGGATAAGAGTAAAACCATCCGGGCCTATGGCCATCTGGCTGCGGCTTATCTGGAAAGTCTGGATAATAAGACCCGCAAAGAAGAACACAAACCCTATAAGGAATGGCATGATAAACATATACCCGATTAAGGATTTCTTAAAATAAGACCGGCGGAGCCGCAGCCAGGCCTGTATATCTGGCTCCTGTTTTCTTTTAATCACCTGTTAACCCCCAAACACAGCAAAGTCCATGGAGCCAACTGTTACGCCGTCATATGTCAAAGCCCTTTCGCGGTCAAAGTTTACCCATATGACCACACCGTTCTCATAAGTGACCCGGCGCAGGTTGCCGCCGCTACCGGTTAATATCTCATGGCGGACAATACGCTGCCCCTGTACACGGTTTAACACAGTTGCTGCTTCATGGTACATATCCACAGCCCGGCGGAAGCTCCTCGCGTAGTTGTGGGCAAAAAAGCGGGTGAAATGCGTATCACGTATTATCGAGTTATCTTCATACATCCACTGGACATATATGCCGCTGCCTGTTTCCAAAGTCTTTAGCAGATGGTACTGGATGTCCGCAGATATATTTACCGGGGTACCGGTGTACTCTATAAAACCACGTATAACCATTTGATAAAACGGTATAGAAGCGTTGGTAATTGTAAAGCCGTTGTCATCAAAGGGTACATTTACTATAAAGTTTAAGCCCTCAAATGCGTAAGCATTTGCACCGTTGGCCAATTGCATAAGCCCGGCTTCGCGGATTTTTTCTTGTGCAGCTACAACCTCGTGCATTGCGTGCTGCCTGTCACGGGTGTTGGTATTGTTAAACGCCGAGTTTAAATCAGCAAACAAGCTGCCTGTCCCGACACCGCTAATATCAAATCTTTGAACATTTTCAAGGAAATTTTCCATAGTCCCGGTGTAGTAGGCTGGGTTTACAATAAAGGGTATAGGCTCCATAACCGTACCCGTGAAATAGACAGTATTCCAGTTGGTTACAAGCTCGAAGCTCATACGCCTCATAACCCCGTTGTCCAAACTCCTGGCCGCGTGCCGGTTTATCCTAAACCCGCCAAGGAACCAGTTTAAGAAACCGGGCAGCCTGGGTCGGTGGGTATAGTTGATATGCACTTCCGGGAAAAAGGCTATGTTATGGTTGTTTGTAAAAGCCACTAAATCTTCAAACCCGCTGTTTCCGCCAAGCTGCCGGACTACGTTTAAGCTGTTAGCATACCGCTGATGCATACCGCCATTCATCCAGCCGGAATACATAAGTGCCAAGTTATTTATGCCCTCGGCCTGTAAAGATTCAAGCAGAGTAATAGTCTGGTCAAAGGTGGTAAGAGCCACGGTACCCTGGTATGGGATACCCATAAAGTTCTGAGTGCGCTGAATCGCACCCAAAGCTTCCATTACAAAGGGCAGCTCGCCTGATACTTCATTTGGGCGCGTCAGCATGCCTCTTTCCACTAAGTAATTTTGATAAAACCCGGCCATGCCGGAGTAATTTGCTTCTTCACCATCCAAAAAGGCAAAGCGTATGCGGAAAGCCCCTTCGAAAATTTCATCCTGGAAGATTTGAAGCATGTTATCGCCCATATGGGCAAGGTTTAAATGGTCAAAAGGCAATGGCATAAAATCCACAAATACAGAGTTGTAGGAATTAATAATCCCACTGACCCGTGTTGTAATTGTAGAAAAAGCATCCCCATCCTCGATAATCGCAAACATCGCCTTATCGTCGTGGCGTATACCAAATACAGGCATACGTATCGGCTCCGGCGGCGGCGGCATTCTTGTAAGGAAAAATGTCTGGTCACGGCCATAGACGCGGCCCATAAACTGCTGTTCCAGCGTCCGGCCGTTGTTAAGGTATATCAAGCTGCCGGAGCCGTCCGGGATAAACATATAACCGTTTACGTCTTCCCCGGCCGCCCCGAAAAATTCAAGGAAAATAATCCGCGCAAGCGGGAAGTTTTGCGGGTAATATATATCCTCTGTAGGTATATATGCCAACAGATTAGGCCCGTCCAACCTGTAAACTATGGGTATGACAAAAAATGCTCCCGACGGGATTATTTCCACACCATGAATATAATGGTCGTACTCCATGTCCTCACGGGTATAACCGGCTGCCTCTAAAATCTCATGAAGCTGGCGCAGCAGGAAAGGCGCTTGGTCCGGGCGGATATGGAATACCCCGTTTTCGAGCGGCAAGTAGCGGCGGGTTACGTTAACCCAGTCTGCTTGTGACATATTCTGTCTGAAATATTCCATACGTTCTTCTGTGATAATTTGCGGGTAAATAACCCTATCTCCGGCGTCGCCCAAGGTATATGTCACTCGGAAGCCGTCCGGCAGATCTTCAATTTCAAATTGCTCAAAATTTACCGAGTCAAAAAAGCTGTTCATCGTAAACTCGTTAGCGGTTTCGTTAAAATATGTGATGCGCAGCTGTGACTGCATGTGGTGCCGGTTGATACCCCCAACCCGTGGGTCGTTAAGCCAATCCGGCGGGTTTGTATACCAGATGCTGCCGGTTGCCTTCACCCTCACCGCCACAGAAAGAGCTGTTTGGTTGAGGTACAAGGCTAAATATTCGTTTTGGGCCCGCAGGGTATACCCCCTGGCTACCTGCCCTTGCTGCGCGTAAGTCACATCAGGGGCCGCAAAAACAGCAGCAAGCAGCAGGACAAACAGCAAGAAGGCGGCTTGCGTTTGTCTAAGTGGTTTTCTTAGATAAACGCAAACGCCGGTAAATGCGGCATGTTTAGTTCTAAATAATTTCATCAGTCTCACGCTCCGTCACACATGTCACATTCGGAATGAAATTTCTTGATAAAGTACATATATAAGCCCAATCATCCGCTGGATAACGCTAAAAAACAGCAGGAACAGGAAGAGCATAATCAGCATACCCAGGATAATCAAAACCAAAGTCATTATTGTTTTGAACATAGTGTACTCATGGGTAACCATCGTGCCGAAAATTATCAACCCCCCGGTCCAGATAAAGCTGATAGTCATAAACAAGTGATAAAATGCGCTTTCCTGCAAGGTAAGATAATTGCTTATGAAAACCAGCGGGATGTTGATGATAATAAACGGGGTCAGGGCATAGGCCGTTGCTATTGCTATATCCTTCATAGTGCCTTTGCCATCCATAAGGGTAGTCAAGCACCAGCCGGACACAACAAATAACCAAAAAACTGAAAGGAATGTAGCCATTTCTCTAAACAGATTGACCTCAAGCAGGTTAACCGGGTTAAACAAGAAGGCCGTATAGCGCTCCATCAGTACAAAAGTAAATAGGGCAATACACAGGATAACCATAGCGGCTTTAAAGCTGCCCCGCCGTTCGTGCTTTAAATCCCAATACCCGGCTATAGGGCGGAAAATAATATATAAAGCATATTTCAGCTCCATAGCCAAAGGCTTTTCAGATAGCTTCATCTTCCGCTTGCTGCCTAATTTGCTATTCGATGTCATAAGCCAACTCCTGTTCCTTTCCGGCCCGGCGTGCCCTTATTTTCAAAAACAGCCACAGTCCAATACTTAAACCTATACCGGTAGTTGCAACCATAGGGAAGTTTTCCTGCACTTGCTCCTGCCGGTGGCGGCTAAATGCCGTAGAATAAAAATCAAGATGATTGGCAAACCGGAAATACTGCCTTGCGCGCACAAAGTCACGGTTGCGCATGTGTATCCGGCCAAGGCCAACATAGGCCAGGTCAGAGTTTGCGTTATGGTCAAGGACTATCCGCCAATAGTAAGCAGAGCCTTCGTAATCACCCAGGTAGTACAAATAGGTAGCCTGACGAAGGGCCAGCCCATATTCGGTAGGCCTGTATACCGTCAAATTATTAAGGAAGCTGTCCACAATAACAATAAAATCGCCCACATATTCTATTGCGACAGGGGTCTGCAAAAGCCCGACACGAAAGCCCAAGCCCCCAAAGGCATCAAGCAAGTTGCCGTCATGGTCATATGTGAAAACACGCCCGCTTGTGCGGTCAAGCACGCTGTAAACCCCGTGCCTGTCTATAGCTATATCAACAAAGCTGGAACCTCCGCCAAAAGCGCTCCATATATCGCCTATTACATCTACTCTCCCGCCGTGGCCTAAGCGGCGCAGGATACATTCCCCGCGGGCGTTGAGCCGGCGCACTGCATCAACGGTAGTAGGGGGCGGGCCTGTTACTGCGGTTACATATATGAAGCCCATCTCGTCAATGGCCATGCCG
>Ga0123355_10022092_pt1 | contig 10195 bp, 5 predicted proteins | sample TergutEmb28metaG_3_FD_89872 | JGI IMG/M metagenome (GOLD analysis project Ga0123355, IMG submission 89872) | Embiratermes neotenicus P1 segment gut microbial communities from Petit-Saut dam, French Guiana - Emb289 P1 | ecosystem: Host-associated > Arthropoda: Insects > Digestive system > Gut ... | reverse complement strand
GATTTCAAAATGATTTCGTAATGAAGAGAGCTACGTTGCGGCTGTTGCAATTGCAGGGCATGGTCTGTCATCAACAGGAATTCTGAAAGCTACTTCTGTGATATGACAGATTTTTCAATTTTTTATGGGTGCTACGTCAAAATCTAGAGTTTCAGTCGTACAACTGCACGTATATTGTTTTTGTTAGAAGAAGAAATGAATATAACACAGACTTGTAAATTTGTTTCCGGACCACCTCTTTTGCTTAAGTACAATCATAGCGATTAAGCAACATCCTTTACATGTAAAGGCTTACCTTCTGCATTTCGTCAGCATCAAATACCAACACCATATTTTTACGGCCTGGAAGTCCGCTTATCTTCATTATCTTCCCATACTTTTCGTGAAGGATTTTATGATATGATTCTTCTAAAATGCGGCTTAACTCACCTTAAATTTAAAGTTACACAATTCATTAAGTTAACATGTTCGTAAATCTAATTAAAATAGAATAAAATTTTTAAGCGCTTTCGAAAAATTGCGAGAAGCTGTTATTATCTTCGTCATGTGTGTCTGTCCTGTCCATGCGCATGGAACACCTCGAATCCCACTGGACCTCTTTTCATGATATTTTGTAATGGTGTATTTTTCTAAAATTTGTCGAGAGAATTAAAATTGAATTAATATCTTGTAACAATAAAGGGTAATTTGCATAACGACGTTTGTATATTTATAGTACTATAACGCTGAATTCTCCGAGGATGAGAAATTTATAAGAAAGTAAACATTTTATTTTCAGTAATTTTTCCGAAAATTTTACTGTTTGTGAGATAGTGTGGTGAAATATGGAAGAGCAGAAGAGTCCACAGATGACAATATAATACGGCGCATGCGCTTTCCTTGATGTATACCTAAGGCTATAGACACTCAGAATATGTAATATTAATTGATCTTGGACGGCCACTCTGGTTAAGCGAACGTGCCTCAGTGTTACATTATAGGTACATTCCCTTTCTTTAAATGTCGATCATTCAAAAAGCTATCTGTTTCGGTTATTCGGAGAGGTGTATTCTTCAGATCGCCCTCGCTTTATACTGTTAGTCTGTAGTCTCATTAATACCAACTTCACATTTGCAGATGTCACTTGTTTGTTGACTCCATCACCACGAAATATGGTGTGGCAATACATTCTCAAATATAGGCTTCTTTGTTATAACTGGTGTACATCAAACATGCTGTTTGTAACTTACAGTCTACCAACCTGGGAAATTTATATGGCAATAATAAATGACCATTGAAATTAAGCATGTGAAATGTTCTGCTGTGATACATCGTACTCCACATGTCGACAAATTTTGTTTTAGAGGGAAGCCCTGGACTTTTACAGACCATGTTAGTTCTGTGTATTAACAGATGTGAAAAGATTACAGTGGGCATGTTTCTGAACTGGATATATCTGCCTGAATAAAACTTCCAGAAATGATACGTTACAAACATAACACTGAAAAGTCAGGTATGTGAAAGGCTAAGAATTCCTTGATCAGTTGAACGACTGATAGCAACTCAAGAATTTTCCTCTCTCACTCTCACTCTCTCTCTCTCTCTCTCTCTCTCTCTCTCTACGTACAGGGAAGAACTAAATTTAGTGTTATGTTTCGTTGATTCGTAAAAACCGTAATGACGTATATCCAACACTTCACTTAGAGTTTGTAAGAATTACCGAAGTACATTGAATGGGTTAAAAGACGTGATGTGCGGAAGGATATGTCGTGTTTGCCTTGCGCATCTTCAATGCAGCAAATAAACTTGGGAGTACTCTCTGCTTAAAGTATCTCTCGTCAAGGTCGAAGAATTTGTCAGTAAAAATCCTGTTACTATAACTGAGTTAGATTGTTTTATATCATCACTGCTAAATAAATTAGCGGAATTGGCTTGCTGGCGAAAATGAATGCACGTGGTGAGGTGATATGGACAGTGTCACTGTGGTTGTAATTCCGAACAAAGCAGGTGGAAAGCAATGTGCGACGTTGAATACTAAGGTGTGACGTCATTTTTCTTTGCATATTTATAAAGATTACCGCTAATTTCGGAAACAACATTATATGCGGCAAAAATAGTAGCTTTTAAATTTTTCAATAGAGATTAGACCTATGAACAAAGTAGTTCACTAAGACATGCCATCGGTTCTAAATATTTACATGTAAGAGAGTGGTGAAGCGTAATTTGTGGACTGATTTCACATACTTCAGTATAGGATTCAGTAGAGAAAATGTAAACATTCAATTTACACTTTCGTTTACATAAATGTAGGGCAGATTCTTGAGAGTCTTAGCTACGTATTACTTAGTCCATCAAGAATGATCTTGGACTTTGGATTCAGTTAGCTTTTGGTTATTAACTTAGGAAACAGTTCGCAAAACAAAGCTTTAAACTATTGATATATTTAATATTTTCTACACAAGTATAATTAGGTTAATATCCTGTCCTTTATTAACCATTTAAAGACAAACATTAATCTGAATTTAATTTAAAAACGTAGTCCTACTAAGCAGTAAATATTTTCCACCTGCGTTACCAGGGCCAATTTTTTGATGCTATAAACAGAAATATTTGCTGCTCCGAAATCTTTGCAAATTACGAGACCTTCCTCTGTGGGATGAGTACAGAAGTTTTTAATATTGTGCTGGGTGGTAATGAACGTAGTTACTGTCTTTAAGGATTAAAGTGTATCGGTTATATTATGATGACTAATTTCCATAATCTTGTCTTTGTTTAAATAATGGGTACTGACTTTAAAATGAATAATGCTTTTATATGTGGACGTAAAAATTTTCTTTACCTTTTACTTACATCTGTGTTGTAAGGGCAGGCCAGGAAATTCGTAGACCTGTGTCCTAAAATTGGGCAAGGCAGTCCGTCTCTTAAACTGCGGCAAATGATATAGCCAATTCCATATCAAGTCAGTTTGTTCTCCATTGAAAATCGTAACCTTTTCACTATTTTTAAGGCTATCGTCCGTCTAAGACGTGGATCTCCAACCATTTTATTGCGAAGGGCAACACCCGTTATTGTGGGCTTGTTCGCGGGCCGCACTTTACAAACAATAACAAGTGGTGTTCCTAGTCTCCCACATAATTGTGTGATTTTTGCAGTATACGTACACTCAGTTCACAAATATGGCCGCGAACTGCATAACATAAACTGGCGGGCCAGGAGTTGGAGACCCATTGTCTAAGACCGACGCAAAACTGCACTGGTAAGGAGTGCATTTACACACTTTTTCCAAGTACCTTCTATCCAGTTTCTATAGTAATTATTTTTTAGGGTTGTGTACGACATATATAAATTGATTATTGCCTACCTAATCACACTGCGTATTCGTGAATGATTTTTCCTTACACTTTCTTTAGTTTCACAGATAAATTTAAGATTTAAATATTTTAAACGGTATAAAATAAGCAACAATAATTTATATAATTTATTTGTCTGGCAGAAGCGCTCTCGCATATTTAAAAAAAATCGACTTCTAGCCTCGCTTTATTGTCCTGTTGCCTGTCTCCCTTTCTAACTCTCTCTCTCTCTCTCTCTCTCTGTCCGAATATATCAGCTCGGCGCCAGTTGAACGAATTTTTGAGAAATACGAAGTTGAAAACTTTTATAAAAAGAGGAATTACAATTCTTTTGTAATCGGGGAAAAAAAATCGGACACATTATACGAAGATAGTACGTTTTACACTTCTTACGGCTACGTGTTGCCCAAAAATACAAACGAAAGGTCATTTTTGGTTTGCCGTGTAAAAGTGCTTACGTGAACGCGCCAGAAGTTTTCCGACCTGTGTAGATTTCCTGTTTTTAAAAATACACTGCACTACACCTTAATGTAAATTGTGAATCATTTTCGACCTGTATGTACCAAAGCTAAATTCGTTCCACTCTTTTGCTATAAAAATTACAATAAAGAGCCTTATAACAATATATTTATTATTTACTATGATAAAAGGTACGGGCAGATGGATAGAGCACGTTTTTGCTGAATGCTTTCACTTTGTTGATGGACCTTGAACGGAGTAACAAAAAAATAAGTTACATTACCAAGATAGGGAATAAATCTCCACATATTCCCTATTATGGGCAACGGTTTTGGCCCTGGAATATCTTCAAATGACTTTGCGTATTCCCATTCCTCTTGTCTGGCCTGCACGACGGCCGCAGTGCTGTTACATCTCTTGAGCACAACCGCACTGACATTACGCAAAACTTTCTGTTGGCTCTCTGCGATCAGAGAGTAACCAAGGCGAAAGAACCTCCACATCATCTGACGAACACTGACTGTCAAAGAAGACTTGCTGTTGTGCCTGTATAGGCCAGATTGTATCTGTTTTTTTTTTATCTCGGAATGACGACTCATATTGTTCCGTCACCATGAGCAGGCAAATTTACAATTGTGTCTCCTCAACTTCGAATTATCATTTGAGTGCAGCGTGATAAAATACAAAATTGCGTTTAATGTGATCAGTTATTATCAGCATTATTCATACAAACGGCCCAGTAATTGTGACAGTACAAGAATTGATGATGTTTGTAATGCTTCTATACTGTATTTAGAAACATAATACATAGTTCGTGAATTACACAGATAATGGTATTTATTGCTAATGATTCTCTGTCTCAAAATACTACAGTATTCCAAGTGAAGAAGTATAGACTTTTAAAACAAATTCGCAAACTTGATCCCAATATTCCGATTATTGTTAAACAGTAATTTTGAAATATTACACCATATATAGCCTGAGACCTTTGCTTTTTGAGATGCATGACACGTACAGGGGCGCAACGTATCCAATGATCTAACCCCATGCACCTCATAGATACAATCGGATCGTCGTTTTCACCCACTGTGCGATACATTCCCCATACAATGTTTGAACTCCCTCTTGTTGAAACACAACCGCTGCCTCACAGCTGGAGGCACACCTTGAGGCAGCTTCGGTACAACAGTCCGCAGAAAATTGTTTGTCAGCGTGAAGACAGCGTAACAGGTATCAGACAGGAGACCATACTTTACATCATCCTTACATAATTGATATTTACGTTTGTAAAATCTTGGGTCGTTCCTTGGTTCAGGCGGTTAGTTGCACAGCGGAGGATCTCTCTCGTAACCAGATCATTAGGATTTGTGGTTGACAAAGTGGCATGGATAATATTAGGATGGATATCCTGGAGGTGGGTTGTGGGTATATGGACTGGATTGGGCTAGCCCAGAATAGAGACATTTGGCGGATGCTTTTGAGTGTGGTAATGAACCTTCGGGGTCCGTGAAATGCGGGGAATTTCTGGACTAGCTTCAAACCAGTTAGCTTCTCAAGAAGAACTTTGCACCATGGAGTAAGTAAGTAGTATGCATTTTGTATGTAGATTTGAATACATTTGTTGTTTAACATCCTACTTCGAAAGGTAATCTTTGTATTGTGTGCAATACGTAATTCCTTTCGATACGCACTTTGTGTAGCTACAGTGAGCCGGTGTGAACTTCATACCATGCCAGCGCAATCGAACGGCAGATATTGTACGAGTACCTGTATATTACCATCAATAATAAGAACGTGTCGGACGCTCGAAATTACCAATTTGGAGGCAGTCCATAAGGCTCGTCATCCCCGTTGTGTTCAATAAACTAATAGAGTGGAGTGTATGTCCTAGTCTAACACAACTTTACTTTATTTGATGGTAGAGGTGTATTTACATTTACTACCTAAGTTACACCTGCATGTTTCGGCTCTTAAAAATAGCCATCTTCAGGTTGTACATGAATCCTTAGAAAGTAGTTATACAAGAATTAATATGGACTGATTACAGTGGGGATGTGGGGGATGAGGTGGGTACGTATCGTGGAGGTTGGGGGGGTGGGTACATGGGGTAACTGCTATTATGTATATTTGAGTTAATAGTAGTTGGGCCTTTGTTATCATATATGTACACTAAATACTTACCCTGTACGTATGTACTGTGCTACAATATACAAAAATATGGAATTTGTAGTTTTTGTAATAGGTACATTAAACTAAAAACTAAAAGGTAGACTAAAACTAAAATAGAAAAATAAGGTGCCGTAAGGTAGTAATAAATTGTTTGGCTTAATGTTGTTCTTCTGATTACGCTGGGTTATAACTACTTTCTAAGGATTCACGTACAACCTGAAGATGGCTATTATCAAGAGCCGAAACATGAAGCTGTACCTTAGGTAGTAAATTCAAATACACCTCTACCATCAAATAAAATAAAGTTGTGTTAGACTAGGACATACACTTCACTCTGTTAATTTGGAGGCAGACATTTTAAGTTCTCCTTTAAAGATGAGCAGCTTTCGGTTTTTGATAAACTGACAGGATACGAAGTAATCACAAACTGCTGAGTGCAAAAAATGTTTGCGCGGCACGTTAAGTGACACTTTGTCACATTAACGTGACTACGTAGAACATACATTTCGAATACATTTTTTTTTGGCCACATTATTAGGCCGCCTTCGTGATTTATTCCCACAAATTCTTGTCCGTATATTTCTCATGGTCCATTTCCTTCACCAAATTTAATTCTCTGAAAAATCTGTTGCAATTGATGTCGGAATTTTTAATCTCTGTCTTACAGGCGAATATATCAAATCACATGACGTATTCAAACTCTGTCATAGTTACGGCTGAAAAATGTATTGGCCTCCGTCAACCCTCTCTGTCCACCATCCTGAATTTCAGTGGTGTTGCTGGCATCCGAAGGAATGTATGCTTGTACTTCATTTCATAATCGTATTCAACCTTGAAGTTACGGATAACCTGCAAAATAAAGTTACATATTGGTTTATTTAGGAAAAGCATTTTACTGTTTTCTGTAGTTTGGTTAGTGTGTCAGATTAAACGAAATTTGAATAATGGGAAAGTAATAAATCAACAAACAGTATATATGGATATCGCAAATCGAAAACGAGAATATGAATTAAGAAATAACATTCTTACCGGAATGAACACACAAATATCAATATTATTAACTTTTATATATCTGTTAATATTACTTGTTACCATGCATTAACAAAAAATTAATAAAATAAAACAACAGATGCACTAATGTTAAAATTGTTTTTACACACAACTGGTAAAAATTCCGACGTGTTTCGATCTATTGTGATCATCCTCAGGGAATTGCTGAATATCAGTATAGGCTTCAGCCTGCCATACGGATACCACTCCAACCCAACCACACCGAAACTCCAACACACATCGAACCATGACCAATACGAGACTATTCAACAGAATAGTCGCAAGCTCCTGATGATGGATATATTAAAGTCCGAAACATGTTGAGGACATAAGAAGTGAACTAAATAGCAAGTGACATCAAGTTGAATTTTATACTATCTGCAGAAATTTTATGCACAAAAAGTTAATAAATATAATAATTCAGTTACGTTTTTATATCACATATATATAAAATTTTATTATTAGTATTATATTACACAATGCAATATAGGAAATATGGTTCCTAGGACCACTGCACAAATGTAAGTTTTCTTTGATGGTTACCAGCTTTTCCTGCTTTGATATATTTAAAACCAATATTCTCAACAATGCGCCTAATAGCCTCTTTGCTTCGACCTTCCCGTCATTCTGTGTGTAAAAAATTATAAAATGGGGAATGAATGTTGAAACTTTTGGTTTAATGGAGTTGTGCCAGTTACAATTTGTTTAATCGAAACAAATGTAATATCACAATACAGCAACGGAAACATTATGATAACATGTGTGTGGGTAAAAGAAGTGATTTAATACATCAGCTCAATAAATATTTACCTTCGTATAAGGTGTAGACTAAAATTAAACATACACTTCATATCAGTTATGCTATATGTGTAAGTCAAAACTGACGTATAATCAAATATGAACGAACGAACCAAACTAAAAAACTGTGTGTATATTTGTAACATACGAATTGGACGTTTTTTTTTTTAATTTTCGTATTGATGTATTCTATAAATACGACCATAAAGTGGAGTACAAAAAAAGGTATTTCAGTTTCACGCCTCTAACAATTCTTATTTTATAGCACCTGAACATACACTCATGACCACAAACTTTGTTTCTAAACTCCTTAACCTCAATACGACTCTCTTATTTAATCTGCTGCTATGTGCCAACGCTTTATCCTGCTGTTATTTGGTCATTTTGAATTAGGACTATTTTCTCAGGACTGGAGATTACAAATTATTTAGTGTAACACATTCTTTTTTTAAATGATGATTGTTGCTTATGGTGCTGAGGAGAATTATTGGACCTACGAGGAACGAGGTAACGGGCGGTGGAGGAGCTAAATGACTTGTACTCCTCACCCAATACTGTGCGGGTTATAAAATCGAGAAGAATGAGATGGGCTGGGCATGTGGCGCGTATGGGTGAGGAGAGGGGGTGTATAGGGTCTTGGTGGGGAAACGGGAGGGAAGGAGACCACTGTGGAGACCTATGGGTAGATGGGTGGATAATATTAGGATGGTTCTCCAGGAGGTGGGATGTGGGTATATGGACTGGATTGGGCTGGCTCAGGATAGGAACAGGTGGCGGACGCTTGTGAGTGCGGTAATGAACCTTCGGGTTCCGTGAAATGTGGGGAATTTCTTGACTAGCTCCAAACCAGTTAGCTTCTCAAGAAGGACTCTGCACCATGGAGTAAGTAAGTAGGTAAGGTTGTTACTCATGAGGCGAGAATGTTCCACACCGTTTGCATAACTCGGCAGTTCTTTAGCGTTTGCAGCACAACCTGCTTCCTCGGCACATCCTGAACCACTTTAAGCCAGCCCACGTTTCACATACTTCTCTTTCGTGTAACTATTAGTACTGAGTTGCAGTTTGGCATAGGTCTTTGACTCATCTCTTCATTTTACTTTTTCCAAAAGAACGTTCTTCTGAATTGAACGTTGCTTCCATACGCGGTACCGGTCCCTATATCATCCCCCATACCTTCACTTTATTTGGTGAAAAATACAAATTATGACGCTCCTGTCTGTACAACATGCTGTGTCCTCTTTTCGCTTTGCCAAATATACCAAAATTACTGCCCAGATAATTTTTCTTCAAAATTATCTGTCTGTATTTTTGTACATATAGTTACAGTCAGCCATTTACAGTAGGAAATGAAATGTTACTTCAGACACTGGCACACTGGACATGTCAACTTACCTTCGTCACCAAAGTTTCAATCTCTAGCTCAGCGAATCTGCGACCAATACACATTCTTGGGCCGAAACCGAAAGGCATAGTAAGAAAAGGATGTGACTTGTTGTACTGAGGGTCTTCCTTTATCCACCGCTCTGGAATGAATTTGTCCGCCTGTGGATAGTACTTCTCCAAGTTGCTCAGCATTAGACTGGGCATCCAGATAGATGTCTGTTAGATAAAGTATGCATTCTATAGGAATTGCACATCATAAAACCTTCCTTAACCCTGCTCTGGCACAATGGGTTCTATGTGACCCCAGTCCTCTTTCACTCAAGTTTCTTTTTAAACTGTCGTGAATAATAACATCGCCTTTTACGTATTTTTTCATAAGGTCTTCCTAACAATGTCACACACTTTCGCTAGTTTTTGTGTCTTTCCGTTTATTTTTATTTATGTTTATTTCCGCTTGGGGTCAAATGGACCCCATAGTGCCTTCCATGTAAATAGATAATTGTCTGCAAAATGCAGAAAACGCAATATGTGTAAAAATCTGTCAAGTGTCATGTTCTCGCTGTAAAAATAGTCTACCATTTAAAGTTATAAACAAAGCTAGAACGCATTAGTCAGCTGGGGAAAAATGCGCAGTTGCTTTGCGTAAGACATACAGATCACTGTATTGTGAGGGGATCATTCTGGGTGCACAGAGGAGAACACTGACCTTCAAGAGTCCTGCAGTATAACAAACCTATGCAGTGGTATCATATAAGAGTGAACAAAATTCCTCCCACCATCGACACACTCTTTGCGACGTCTTTACAAGTCGTTCGGTCTCATTGCGCGACGTGTTTAGAAAGCGTTCGGTGGCAAAGAGATCATGGCAAGACGACGGGGATTGTCGTGCAACGACGTTCTGGCATGTTTAGATGTGTTAAGTGACGTCGATAGTGAACATGAGGTCGATATTGAAGATAGTTTGAGCTGGGATGAAAGCGACCCCGAGTCCAAAGAACTGTCAGATT
>Ga0123355_10022091_pt1 | contig 10196 bp, 9 predicted proteins | sample TergutEmb28metaG_3_FD_89872 | JGI IMG/M metagenome (GOLD analysis project Ga0123355, IMG submission 89872) | Embiratermes neotenicus P1 segment gut microbial communities from Petit-Saut dam, French Guiana - Emb289 P1 | ecosystem: Host-associated > Arthropoda: Insects > Digestive system > Gut ... | reverse complement strand
TCTTCTGTGATCTGGAGAAGGCTTTCGACTCTGTGAATCATGATATATTACTGTCCAAACTACTGTATTATGGGATATGTGGCAAGGCTAAATTATTACTTGAATCTTATCTTCAGAATAGATAGCAAAGAGTTCACATCACTAACTCATATCTAAATTCTAACACAGTCTCAAAATGGAACAAAGAAAAATATGGGGTGCCACAGGGATCAATTTTAGGCCCATTGTCATTCCTAATATATATTAATGACTTACCCAAGGCCATAGAGCATAAAGCTCTCCCTATTTTATTTGCTGATGATACCAGTATTTTACTTAAAAGCCCTAACAATACTAAAATGCAGAGCGATTTTAATTTAGTCTTTGAACAACTAAAGTGGTTCAAATCTAATCAGCTTTTTTTAAATGTTGACAAAACTTATTTATTCTATTTACTAATAAAAGTAAATGCACCTCTGACATACAAATTAAATATGAAGGTAAACACTAAGTTTACCTAATGAAACAAAATTTCTTGGGCTACTTATTAATAATAACCTTTGCTGGAAAACACACATTGAATGCAAGCTTGTTGTGCTATGAGGTCTGTAAAAGCATTTGTAACAATAAACACCTTGGGCATGATTTACTATTCCTACTCCCACTCTGTGATGACCTATAGTTTATTATTCTGGGGGAACTCCCCTGACAGTACAAAGATTTTCAGTTTGCAAAAGAAGATTATTAGAATTATGACAGGCTGTAGAAGTACAGATTCATGTAGAAAATTGTTTATTAACTTGGAAATCTTACATTTTCCTTATCAATAATTCTTTCCTTTCTTTTATTTATGATAAGAAACAAGAATCAATTCCTGGTAAATTCTGAGATACAGCACATTGACACCAGACAACATACAAACTTCCACCAACCTTCTGTAAACATGACTAAATACCAGAAGGGAGTGTACTATTTAGGTTTTAAGGTGTTTAATATGCTTTCCTCCTACATAAAAATAGAGTTTGATAATCCTAAGAAATTTAAAATGGTTTTACAAAAATGTTTATATGAAAATCCCTTTTATTCCTTGGATGAATTTTTGAACTTCAAAAAAGTTAATTCCACATATTATTTGGATAGACATATGAAAGATTTGGCACACATCTTCCTTTTTTATCTACTTAACTCTACCTTTATTAGTTTATATATATATATATGTAATTAGATGAAGGCTTTATTCATTATTTGTAAGGCTGTGAACTAATTTCTTTTCAGTAAGTACCCTTAAATGGTTCTTGCGCATGCCACTATTTTACTACATTTTATCATACTGCATAATTCTTATTGTGCTGAAACATCAAGTACTGTATTAGACCATCTGATTGTTGTACACTTTTGTATTGGTAGTACCCTTTGTTTCCTAAAAATGTGACTTATTCCATATCCATATGGATTTTGTAATCCTGTATGAATCTATGGAAGGAAAATAAATGATATGATATGATATGATTAAACCCTTGGAATGTGTTGCAAAATTCCAACAGTTTGGATAGAAATGTAACAAATTTCATTGACATGATTGAAGAAGGTAAGAACAGATAAAATTTGAGAATTACTTTCTACTCTGAAGTTCAAAACGTTTTAAAGCTTCATCTCCACCTGTATGCCTTCATGGTGTGTACAGAGACAACCTACTTGTACTTTTAATCATATAAGTAGTGTGGTGCTATTTCTCTTTACAATACCTGTTACATACTTCTTGAAGACTGACACACATGCTGATTTGCTGGAGTTTTCGGGAAGCTCCACAGATGGACACCGAGTTATGGGGGTTGCTTGCTTGTCTGGGCACTATCCAACACAACTGCAACATCTGACATGGAATGTTCCACATAGCTGGAACCTGAAGCAGGCTGCCACAGTGCCACTTGCTTACTCCATGGTGAGCAATCATCACTGCAGTTTCTCAGACCTGGGTTATAGTAAATACAAGAGTGTAAATGTACCGTATATTCTTGAATCTAATCCACACCCAAATCTAATCCGCACTAGTTTTTGCCGATTTCTTAAATGAGAAAATAGTTAGTTCGCTGTTCTAATACGTGCCTTTCCTTCAACCGCCCCTTGCCTACAAGGCAGACTGATTGAATAATATTGGATGTTACCAAAGCTTTAACCGTTATCCGACTAATGCGCAGTGTGTGAATTGGCCAATTAACTGCCAGTGGTACAAACGCACCACAGCTGATCTGAAGATGACATTGTATGGGAGGATGATGATGAAGATAAAGATGATAGTGGCTGGGTGACGGATAACGATTCGGTTATGAGTGATGACGGCAAGTCTGATGAATAATAAATTATAAATATTATAAGTAATAAATAAAATAATAAATTATTGTATTGTATTGTTCTTACAGCACATACAGCGGCTCTATCATTTTTCCAAAATCCAGCTCACAACCATGATTCTAATCCGCATCTGATTTTTTAGCCATCAGAAACTGTAAAACGGGTGCGGATTAGATTAAAGAAAATGCGGTACATATAACCTAATATTGAGGCACACTCATGTAACCATTATTGCAGTGGGAAAGCAATAAGTATTACACAACCTGTGTGCATATTTCTAGCCTTAGGTAACCAGCATCCAATTTGCATGCATCATATTGTCATTGGTGGCCTACCCTGCTCTACAATATTTTCCTTCATTATCTCTTAAATGGCACAACTTTCAAAAAAAAAGGTATTTAATATAAAATATGTGTTTTGATTTTCTCTATAACTTTTGTCTGAAATATTTTTCATTCTAAGAAGAATTGGATGAGATATTATCAAAAATGTATATTGGTCTTTATGTAAACTATCTTTATTCTTGTCCAATTTTAATGAAACTTGAATATTCTTAACAGTTTTTTGATAATACTCAAATATAAAATTTAATGAAATCTGTCCAGTGGGAAGTAAGTTTGCCATATGGACAGACAGACAGATATGATGAAGCTAATAGTCACTTTTCACTGTTTTATGGACACGCCTAATAAAGAGTATATACAACATGTATCATGTGGTTATAACATGTTAAACGTTCTTTAACTAATTGAGACCATGTGTGGATATATGTGATTAGTATACTGGGGAACATCAATCACTAAAAATAATTACATTCATGACCAAATTAAGAGCAAATTAAATTTGGGAATTCGTCTTGCCATTAAAGTCAGAAAAAAAAAAAAAAAAAAATTATTGCACAGAAAGTATGTACAGCATGTTCAAGGACAAGTTACAAAATTGTTCCCTTAACCAATATGAATAAATATTTAAAACCATGATACAAGTGACACAGAAGTGAATATAAGTGTCAGTGTAAATAACAGGAGTGACAAATCCTTAAAAAAAAAAAAACCCCCGCTGCAACTTCAGAATCTTTACCTTCCCTTCTAATTTACAAAGAATTGTTAAAATACAAGTGGGCTGGGTAGCTCAGTCAGTATAGTGACTGACTATGGGGCGGACGGTCCGGGATCGAATCCCGGTGGGGATGAGATTTTCTGCCATCCAGACCGGTCCTGGGGTCCACCCAGCCTCCTGTAAAATGGGTACCAGATCTTTCCCAGGGGTAAAGTGTGGCCGGGGCATGCTGGTGACCACTCACCCCTTCTAGTGCCGCGGTCATGGAAGAGTAGAGCTATACCTCTACCCACCCTCTGGGTCACACCGGGCCTGTAAAGGGAAAAATTTACCTTTACCTTTGTTAAAATAGATAAGATTATGATTTTATGTGTTGTTTTATGCTCTTTTGAAGTTTGATATTTCATGTTCAAGGAAGAACATATGTTGAAGGTGTCTGAGCACACTGTGGTAATGAGAATGTTTGGATTCAGATGGAAGGTGGTGAAAATTACATAATGAAGTGCTTCCTGAATGGTAGTCTTTGCCAGATACTATTAGGGTGATCAATTGAATACATTAAAATGGGCATTACAAGTAGCATGCTTGGAACAGACTGAGAAATGTGTACAAATTTTGAGTCAGAAGACACCACTTTGAAGACTTGGACTTAGAAGGAGGGCTAATACTGAAATTGATTTTAAAAGTGTATGAGGCAATGATGTGAACCTACTATGGCTGACTCAAAGTAAGGTCAAGCTGTGGGCTCTTATGGAAATGAGTAAGGACCATCTGGCCTCCATAAAAAGTGAAAAATTTGTTTATTAGTTTAGCATCTACCAAATTTTACACAGAATTGTTTAGTTATCTATGTTGCAGACATTCATATACAGTGATACCCCATGAAATGTTCCTTAATATATTGTTTTCCCTCTGTTTCCATTTTTATTTTCAATAATACCAAGTGAGCATTTTTATTTTTAAATTGCCTACATTTAAACTTTTCATTTTTGTGTTCAAATTCATGGCATTCCAAACACATCTTAAATGGGATTTTACTGTAAAATTGTCCACTAATGTGTACATAATATGCTTATATGCAGGCTTATTATTCACTGGTTCTGGCAGCCAGAATGAAGAAAGGACAGAGGATAATGATCCATGCAGGTTGGAGCTGCATCGGGCAAGCTGCAATAACTCTGGCTCTTGACTATAACTGCACAGTTTTCACAACATTTGCCAACCAGGAGCAGAGAACATTCATCAAGTGTCAGTTCCCTCAAGTTAGTGTCATTTGTGACTTAGTTATAAAGGCAAATTTTGAATGTTGAACACTGTATACATATGACACACAGCACATGCTTTTCAACATGTCTGCCAGTGCACTCTATGCTTAATTTTTTCATTTTTCATTATAAAACTGACAAAAGGGGTTTTAGAGAGATGGTGGTGTGCCTGTGCATGTGTGTATGTGTGTGTGTGTGTGAGTTGCATATGGGGAGGGCATGCACGTGCCTCTGCCCTTGTGTATGCTCTTTTATGCATATCCTTTGTCCTGAAATGTATTGCCATCTGCCTTTAAAAGTTCATATTTTTAATCAAACTGTCTCCCGTTATCATCCTATCATTACAGTAGAGACATGTTTTATGTGGTAGTTAGGTTTCTTATATAGCACATATACCCAAAATTACATATAATCAAAACACCTCCCCCTCCCTAGACCCTAATATTCTCATGCCTTAAACAATTAAATTCAATCATAAATGTATTAGCACATATACATTTGTACTTTAAAGTGTTTTTGTGAGGAATATTGATATTAAAACTCTAAAGCAGCAAACACAATAGTGTACAATACACAAAATGTAAGAATTGAGTAATAATGAACTATAGGCTTCAGTGAGTCATTGTCTCAGAAAGTTGGTGCTACAGGCTGTTCCTCTTTTCTTTTGAAGAGCTTGGTTTTCAGTGACTACCTTTCTTTATGTTCTGACTCGTTGTACATTCCTTGTTGTGGGCGTAAATCCTCTTTGATTGACCAATTCATTTTTCATTGAATTTTTAATTAATGGATCATACCCCGAAGAAACTCTCAGTTTCCAAAATAAATTTCCCACATAATTTGATTTTTTATTTTTTTATTGTCAACCACATATATGTAAATGGGAACAAAAATATTTCATATGAAACATGACTTTATTTCCACTGTAGTGTGGGAAAAAATGCTCTTAAAATTCCTACCAAGTATGTACATTTGGATTATGGTACTCTGTGTTATGACACTTGTGCAAGAATTTATCCTTTCCTGACATGTAATCCTCACATCTAGGATTTGTATCATTTTTATGCCTGGTTATATGTTTTGTTATAGCAACATAGGCTGCGCAGGCATTGAAGGTTACACTATTACATATGCCTAAAACAATTCAATATAGTTAATTAAAATGTGCTATTGGAAAAGAACGCTGTAATACAAATGACATTAAATTTTGTGTGCATTATTGTTGAAAACAGAAAGATAGGAAATTTGTCTTGGTGTTTGCAGCTGCTGGACTGCAACATTTTGAATCTAGAAGACTTTGATGTTTCACTGCTAATGAAGACAAAAGGAAAAGGTTGTCATGTGATATTGAACACTGTGAGTGGACCTGAAATCTGTCATACTATGCGCTGTCTTGCTACATTTGGTCACTGCATACAGCTTGTTCAAGCAGATATAACCAGAAACAAGAGCATAGGTAAGACGAAGCATGACAGTATGTGTTCGTTTAATTATTACAATTTATTTAAATATTTGGATCACACTATTAACTGTCTAATTTAAAATTCAGTGTATACTGAACGAAGACTGAGGGCAACTGACACAGAAATTGTTTGTTTTGATTATAGAATATACAATAAAATATAATTTTAAATGATTGCTTCCTTTTTCTGTGTGCAGGTTAAGGAATAGAGTGGGCAAATACTTGTCTCAAGGTGATTTCAGAAAGTGAGAATTATGTGTTAGAGTATATCCCTGCTTTTCAACATGTAAATCTGGTATACTTCTGTCTTTCTGCCCAACTGTCTGTCTCTCTTTTGGACTGTGTCTAACTTCTGTGGTTGATACCGCATCCTGGATGTGAGCCTACCAATTAAACATGATATAAATACAAAATATATATGGGTTGCAAAACTTCTTCATTTCATATGCCTAATCAAAAACCATGTGAACTATACAGGAATGGGTGTGTTTATGAATGGCATATCCATGTTTGGAGTTGTAACAAAAAACCTTTTAAATATGCCACCTGACTGGAAGGAAGCACTACACTCAGATATTCAAGATGCAATAGAGAGAGGTGTGGTGCAGCCCCTAGAGTGTGCAGTGTTCCCCAGACAACAAGCACAACTGGCATTCAGGTAATCCTGTCTCACTTCATAGCCGTATAATGACAAGGAATAAATTAATACTCCTGTTTCTGAAATATGCATATGCACAAAATAAAAAAATTAAACATTGTAATATATTTTATGCCATATTTTTTTGCTTATAAGAAGCTGTGAAAATTTGATAAGATTTTACTTCATCATGCAGAAAGTTAGTGCACACTGTGTGCATGCATCTTCACACTGCTTGTACAGGAAGATCAATGGAAAAATGAACCTAGCCCTGCAGCAGACTAAATGGCCTTATATTTTTGTATATGGTATATGTAGTACAACTTACCGCTCTTTCGATTAGTAATCTTGAGGTTCGTCATCCCCGTTGTGTTCTATGAAATAACTAATGTAGAGTGTGTGTACTCGTCTAACACAACTATATTTATTGGTAGAATATAAAGTATTTTCTACATAAAGTGCAACTACATGTTATGGCGCTTGATAATGGCCATCTTCAGGTTGTACATGAAATACTTATTAAGCAGACATAGCTTGGTAACAACATGGACCCTTCATGTAACCCACACCGCCCAACGTTTCTGACAGATACGAGATCTTGTGCCCACTTTACCCCTCCCTACCCCGTGTAAACAACCCATGTATGTTTTGTATAACTGCTTAATAAGTATTTCATGTACAACCTGAAGCTGGCCATTATCAAGCGCTGAAACATGTAGTTGTACCTTATGTAGAAAATACTTTATATTCTACGAATAAATATAGTTGTGTTAGACAAGTACACACACTCTACATTAATCATTTTAGATTAGGTGTTGGAAATGACCTCCTCTAACACATGCTTGACACTTCATGAACAGACTAAATACTGTTTGCAGTTCTTGTCTAGAAATTGCCAATGCTGCATGCATTATGAAATGGTCACTGTGTGACTCACTCACAGCCAGTAATATTGTTGCATGCTCAGTTATAATGAATAAACTCAATTCCATTATCCAGTTTAATTGGCTGTGTGACAGGCATGTTAAGCACAGTGTAATGTGAATTTGTTTTGTGTATCAGTATGCATTGCAGTTTAATGCAGAGGATTTTCAGTGTGGGAGCATACAGATGTAAGAAGATGTATGAAAAGTGTGTTTGGGTACTTAGAAATGAATTTCCAGTTTTCCAGTTTTTTTTTTTTTTTTCTTTCAAAATCAAGCATGTCTGAGAGTTGAAAAAGATAATTTAAAACACATTTTCTAACATGAGGAAATTTATATATATTATATATGTAATGTATATTATATGTGTGGAAATGTAAGGCAATTAATTTTGCAATGTCTCTGTATTCAGTTTTCAACTAGTTTCTTGCATTACTAACTCAATGGAGAGACTAACAGTTTTGTAGCTGGCCAAGAAATTCTCCACTTTTTATGGCACATGAAATGTCATCGCATGGTCATAGGAGGCAGCCACTGGTTCCTGTCCTTAGCTTGATGAACTGAGACTATGCCCTGCCATCTGCTTTCTTTAGGATCCATTTTGATATTCTTGTATGTGTGCCTATGCCTTCCGAGTGATTTCTTTCCTTCAAGTTTTCCTGTCAGAATCTGTAAGCATTTCGCATCTCTCCCATATATGCTGTTTTTCTTACTCATCTTATTCTCCTTGGTTTGATACTCCAAATGATATATGGTGAGGACTACAAATCTTGATTTGATTTTTTTGAACCTTCTGCTATTTGCATCCTCTTAAACCTGTTATTTTCCAAAGACTCTTCCCAAGTCTGAGATGCTCTGTAACTTTTCAGAACATTCTACTTTGTTATGTTCAGAAGTTGTTAGCCCTGTACCCAACTCACAAACTGAAGGATCATTACTTGTTAATTCTTGTGGCAACTTTTTGTATGACACATTTAACACTCTCCTTCATATCTGGAGTTCCTGTCTTTCATCTTGAGTATGTGCCATTTTGTGCTAACTGATGATCATTTTAAGTATCCATTTACCATTTCTGTGTAAGTAATGCTTATTTGGTTGTGTGAATTTTTCTAGAACCTTGTCAGATGTCCATTTTATTGGCAAGGTGTTGCTCAGAACTTCTGCATTTGCTGACTCCAAGGCACAGCATTGCAAGTTCAGATGTGACTCAAAGAGTTCCTATCTAGTAGCTGGCAAGTACAAACTAAAACTTAGCATTACAATTAGACACAGGATAATAAAAGGCTGTGACTTTGAACAATGATCTGCACTTTATAAACTGCCTACTTCAGACAGTGGTAGTTCTTGTGTCTGCAGTTGTGTAGCTAGGTTTTTTGATGACCAGGGCAGGAATCACAATGGCCACCCCAATATAAATTATGAACTTTAAAAAGCCACAATGATTTATTGAATTTCGTTGTACTTGTCTCAATAATTTAAAATTTGTTTAGTGCAGAAAATAAAATATTTGCATTTAAATATTCATTTTGTCATCTCTTGGATTCTGCTGCCTGGGGCGGCCACAGAACTTTGCCCACCCTTGCTATATCCCTGTGTATCTGTATAAAGGTAGCATCAATATCAGTCAATAATAGTAATTTCTTAGATATGCCCATTACCTTCTATCTTGTCTCTGGCTTTGGCTAGAAGACCATACAGAATAACCATAACACTGTTCAACACACAAAATGTTATGGAAACGAGACTAGCTAAACTTTACTGATTTGAGGTCGCTGAATTCGAAAATGACAGAAATTTTCATCTTAGCTGTAGTTTTTGAGTTACAGTTATGGCCTGAAATTTCACTTTTTTTCAACTAAATATTAGGTCTCCATCTTCAAAAGTTGGCAACACTCTAATCGGGCACCGTAATTCTTATACTGTGATGAAATCATGTGATTGGCTATCATTGCTGCAGGTGTTCTTCATGTGATCAGTAAAATTGTTCCCTGTCAACTCTCTTCAGTTCTTATTAAGTGTTGTACGAAAGCGGTCGTATTGTAGGTGGTGTCCCCAAGTTATTTCACGAGAATTGTGTCGTGATAGTTTCAGCTGGTGTTCTACTGTCATAGATTGTGTAGTATATTTATAAAAATGTCCCACAAGTGCATAAATAACCCGGATAACTTCTGCTATATTTGCGGAGAAGTGACATTTGCCTCAAGGAATTGTTCGATTACTCCAACTATAAAAGGCATATTTCTTGTATTTCGGCTGTAAAGTAGGGGACCGGGACAATATATGGGCACCACACGTGTGCTGTACTACGTGTTCATGCAAGCTCAATTCGTGGGTGAATGGAAAAGGACATTGTATGCCGTTTGGAGTGCCCATGGTTTGGAGGGTGCCTAGCAATTACAGCACTGACTGTTATTTCTTTATGGTGCCCCCTATTCAAAATGGTATGTCCATGAAGAAAAAATCAACACTTGTGTATCCGAATATACCATCAGCAATTCGGCCTGTGCCTCATGGCGATGGAC
>Ga0123355_10022090_pt1 | contig 10196 bp, 9 predicted proteins | sample TergutEmb28metaG_3_FD_89872 | JGI IMG/M metagenome (GOLD analysis project Ga0123355, IMG submission 89872) | Embiratermes neotenicus P1 segment gut microbial communities from Petit-Saut dam, French Guiana - Emb289 P1 | ecosystem: Host-associated > Arthropoda: Insects > Digestive system > Gut ... | reverse complement strand
AGCTCAGCTACGCATACCTAGACACAGATCTAGAACTGAGGACTTAGAATCCTCCTCCCTCCGTGTCCATCTGGGCTTAGCTTGGTGGAAGATCAACCCCATGCCCCAGTGGGCACGACACTTTTATACCCCAGAACATTTTCTCTCTGTTAAGGAATGCAGCTCTCATGAGCCTCAGCCACCATTCTGCATTCCAGTTGCTGTGTGATTTGCTTGACTGCTCTTAAGGTGGAGGCAGGCAGTGGGTTCCTCTGAAGTGGTGGCACTTGTCTGCCGGTCTGGCAGTCTTTATAGTCACTGCTGTGATAACCTAATGTCTGTCACAGGGTGTGCCTATTGAAACTTCACTGGACAGACTGTTTGCTGTTTTGACACTTAGTTTCAAGATGGCCTATACAAATGTGGAACTGCAGTGTATGAATGTCTAGTCTATTATTGTGTTAAATACACAGCTGACAAGTCATCCAGTTAAGCCCTTTATAACTTCTGTCTTACTCCTACAACAGACATAGTCGGGTTATCGTCGGTATCATCATGTATTTTACATGAATCACCTGCCAGTAATATCACTGTATTATATCCTTAGGGTTATTCAGGAGTTGTGTTTGATTATCTGCGGAGATGGTACATCTCATACTGAAGATTTGTTGGTCATGCTACTTCACCAAGTCTGACATTCAGTGTCACTGGTTTACTTTAGATACTACAACCTTCCTTTAAGTGGGCCATTCTGTTGTGCTGTAGATGCACTGTATATAAGGACAGAGACCGTCAGTTACAGCTGTATTTTGAGGTATACTGTCATATAGCTTTATTGCAACATGTTGCGGCTTTCATTAAAAAAGGCCATCGTCAGAAAAGAAAAATTATCATGTACACCACAGTAACATTGTAACTGAGATCTTGAGATTGCAGTTTTGTAACTGGTAAATAAGCGGAAGTAATTTAACCATAAGAAAATTATTATACATTTCACAACTATTCAATTATATAAAAAAGGGCGATTAAAAATGAAGGGTTGAAGAGCTTAATAAGTTTTAAAAAGTCATTGAATGGTGCTTCCATGTGAAAGGGGAGATTGTCCAATATGTATTTTGGACTTGAGGGGATCAGTCTGTAATTTGCAATATTCTTGGTCTGTACTCTCAATTAGGGATGTGTTTTTCAAGTATTAGGTTTTGTACCTCATTCCATTATTATGTTCTTTACTCTTTGAAATATTGTTCAAGGTAAATGTAAACAACGTTCATTTATATATAACCATCGTTACTGCTGTTGTGATGGGCCTCCGTCACTTGTTTGTAAAGTCAAGAGCTCGATTGCAGTGTTAGTTTGGTGTACATGATAATTTTTCTTTGGTGTCTTTAATTTGCCTGATGATGGCTCTTTTAATGTAAGCCAAAACATGTGGCAATACAGCTGTATGACAGTATACCTTACAACACCGTTGTGGCTGACCGTCCCTCTTCCTGTAATCCTAATGTGTTCCTGGGATGTAATATGCATTGTACTAAAATATGCAAAGCAATTTAAAGTAATCCCTGTATAGGGCTATAGGGATCCAGAAGGTTGAAGCTCCCAGATTTCTAGAAAATTAGTACATGAAGGTGGTAAAGTTGTCAGCCCTACACACTGGCTGCCTTCACCCCCCAGAGAAGGTACCTACTACTCATTAATGTTAGAGCCTGAATTGGGAATTGAATCCATGATCTTCCGGCTTATAGCATAGTGTCTCAACCAACTGTGCCACAATGTAGCATAGTGCCTCAACTAGCTGTGCCACAATGTAGCATAGTGCCTCAACCAACTGTTCCACAGTATGGCATAGTGCCTCAACCAACTGTGCCACAGTGTGGCATAGTGCCTCAACCAACTGTGCCACAGTGTAGCATGGTGCCTCAACCAACTGTGCCACAGTGTAGCATAGTGCCTCAACCAACTGTGCCACAGTGTAGCATAGTGCTTCAACCAACTGTGCCACAGTGTAGCATAGTGCCTCAACCAACTGTGCCACAGTGTAGCACAGTGCCTCAACCAACTGTGCCACAGTGTAGCATAGTGCCTTAACCAACTATGCCACAATGTAGCATAGTGCCTTAACCAACTGTGCCACAGTGTAGCATAGTGCCTCAACCAACTTTGCCACAATGTAGCATAGTGCCTCAGCCATCTGTGTCACAATGTAGCATAGTGCCTCAACCAGCTGTGTCACAATGTGTCCCTTATAGAAATATGCATTTTTATAATTTTATCACATGGTATTATATATATTGTAAGTATTTAACATATTTTATATATTTACACACACACACAAACACACATTTCATTGATCCAGCATTCGTCCATCAACGGATGAACATGAAACTTGTCAGGTACTATAGGTTGTTCAACACAACTTGGTCAAAGAAACATATAAAATAAACGTACATACAAAGCATATGTTGGAAAAACTATGAAATAAATACCCTTACCGATAGAAGATGAGAAAAATAGTGTATGTGTAGGAACTGCAAGAGCTAATCAATAGACAAAAAAAACTCTCCTAAAAATAAACTAGAGCCAATAGTTTGATAAAAATTCTTCTGTGGAATAGCAAACATGTGTAAGAAGATGTTTCCTGAAATTAAGACTTGAAAATTGTCTTATCATTTTTAAGATCTGAGATTCTAATTGTGGTAATTTGTTGTATATCTTAATAATAGCAAAGTAGGTGGTATAGCAGTCTGTATAGCAGTCTAACTGAAGGTATATATGAATGATTCTTGTATCTTGTATAAATCTCGTGAACAGAGGAATTAGTTGGAAAGTAATGCAAGTTGTCAACAACACACATTATTAATGAATAAATATACAAGCTTGGAATGGATAAAATCTCCAATTTTGTTAAGCCATTTTCTGCAGGAACTCTTGAACTAATTCCCAGCATAGTTGCAATATCTTTTTTTGAATTATGAATACCTTATGTATAGAACTGGCACTGCCCCAAAATATTCCGTAATTAACCAAAGAGTGAAAATGCACAAAATAAACAGTCCTCAAAGTTTGAATATTAAGTACATGAGATAATCGTATCATTGTATAACAAACTGAGCTCAGCTTATGTAATAGATAATTTATATATTTATTATAAAAGTACATCCTTTCAGTATTAGCAGTTGATGTATAATATTGGCAGATAATTTATGTAAAATATTACATGACACCATGGACGATAGTTTCATTAAGCCCAAATGTTTGTCATAGCTGTGTGAGGTTAAGCTGATACATGTGCACTCTGTGTGTACAATAGAGAATCACACAGAATGTTCAGTTAACTTGACTGTGTGCTGCCTTTTGTTTCAGCCACACTCATCTGGGAACAGGCAAGGGAGAAGACGAACAGCATGGACTTTGCAGAAGCCATCGACAATTCAGAACTGGAGGAATTTGGATTCACAGATGATTTTATTATTGAATTGTGGGGAGTGATTACAGATGCACGATCTGGGCGACTCAAATGAATTGCAAGTGCATGGCATTTACATTTGCATGGAGTTTGTGTTCAACACAGTGAACACTGCAGTAAACAGAAGGCAACTACATGTACTGTATTACATTAATCCTTGTTTTAAAACAAGGTTATTCCAATATACAATGAAGGTTTATTTTTCTAAGATACAAATTAATATATGGTTTACTGTAAATTATGTGATGACAAACTGTAAGTAAAATAATATCTAGATTTATAATAAATAAAATTTATTATTTTCTTTGTTCTTTTCCTCTTTATTTTTAAAGGCAAATGGAGATAGTACTGTAAGTGTCTGACCCTGTTAGGAAGAACTTTCCTACCAAAAAATTGCAGAATTCAAAGCTTTTCCTCTGCACAGTAGCCCCTATGGGCTGTAATGCATTTCTCCATTCTCTTCTTCCATGCTTTAAAACATTGTTCGAAGCGCTTTTCAGGAATCCAGCCAAAGTAGAACATGGCCATGTCCTTACTGTCCTTCTCAGCTCTTATTTGCTGCCTTACATTACGTTGCGTTACGTTACATTACATACATATACATTTTGCAGATCCAACAATTGTCATCAGGCAGTTGAATATGAAACAAGTAAAAAATATACATATGATGACACACACAGGATTTATAAGAGGACACATTAATAAATGTAAGAACAGAAAATAATACAAAAACAACTAATGTATCAGAACTACAGTACAAAGTATAAAATATAAATTAGTTCAAAAGCAATTTAATAAAACAACATTGCTTTATCATCTTGAGTGTATATAAGCTACCACAAACTACATTAGGGATTAAAAGTAACTGGTGTGGGAGACAGTCATATAACAATGACACCTGACCATCATTGTAAGACTGTGTTGGATGATTCAGTAAATTGGTTTTTGAGAATACCACATATAATTTGTAACGTATCATTTAAAACATAAACTATATCATTATATAACTATGTGTGGTGTATCTATCATACACATTCAATTTCTCATAACATTCCACAGCAGTGAAAAAAAAATCGTTTGCCGAATAAAATGACTCTTCCAGTTATACACTTTTCAGTTTACCTGTAAATTTCTTCTTGCTTTGTACCAAGTCAGCTGTCAGTTTGGTGGTGTTTTAAAACCCTTTATACTCATATAATAAACACCTTTTTGATGTACTGACAAATTTACTTGTGGGAATTGTAGACATTCATATTTCTTGTAAATTGATTATGAATTTCACTATTAAGACACAAATATGCCAAATTATAAACCTAAAATTCCATTACGGGTAATACATACTGTGAAGGCATTGTCAGTATAGGCATTGTCGGTATTCCTAAAGTTTTAAAATGTTTCTTGCATGTGCCCTGGGGATAAGTTCCCAATATTGTCCTCTCAGTTCTCTTGCTAACTTGCTACCTTCAGTGTCAGATTTTTAGCTACCTTCAGTGCTATTAAATAAAGATCAAATAAGTAAATAAATGTAGCTTTTGGCTGAAGAGCACAAGAGTTTTTCATGCAGCTTTTCATGTATTGTCTGATACTAAAATGGAGTTTCCCATGAACTTTCATTTGCAGTTCTGGCTTGTTGCTCACAATAACTGTGCAGCTGTGTTTAGTCAGGCACAGCTAAACTGAAAGGTGGAGTTCTGTGCACACTTTGACAGCGTATTGGGGAGTGAATATATAGCTCCATTCATTCCTAATTTTGGCAATGGATGTTCGTGAATGACCAGCTTCATGCCCTTGCCACATTATCCCCAGTAGCCATTGAACAGACCGCTGGTACGGGGCCCACTTTACAGAACAGATGAACAAACCTCTCAGCCTTGCCAGGAATTCAACCACAATTCCTTGGTTGTCCAGCCCACAACACTGTACCATCCATGGTGTTTCATCAGGCAAATAAAAGCTCAAGAAAGCAAAATTATTTCCTTTTGCAATATTCATTACTTGTAGCAAGGGGAAGAATATCAGTGTGCAGGTGACAGCCACATACAGGCTGCTGTGAGGAGCTGCAAACCCTGGCTTGCAAGTGGAGGACACCACTTGTATGGAGCACTGTCAGTAAGTGGAAGCAGCTGTAACAGAAAACTGCTGTGCACCTAGGGCCCATGACAACGGGCCCATCATGCATTTCTTGTGACCTGGGGCATGTTGTTGTGGGTGTTGAAATAACATTTTGTGCCATAGTAAGTTGAAGGAAATTATAAATCTGGAGCTGCATTTAATGCCGTGCTAAATGCAAACAAAGAAATGATAAAGTCATTAAACTAAATGTTGTATAAGAGGCACTAAATGTTGGTGGGATCTGGCCACTCCAGCCCTTGGGGATGGAATATCCTTGCTAGAAGTAAATTCGTTTTACCCCAGCTGAAATCCTATATCTGCTGGCAGCAACAAGTTATATGAATGCGAGGTCTGGGTTTTCACAGAAGTGCTGGTGAAGATACAAGTCTTCAGCAAGCCAGTAATAAAGATCAGCAGAGTACACGATGTGTTATGGAGACACACCTTTGTAATATTCAATATTCCTGCTAGATTTTTCTGCTGGATCGAGCCATCATCAGGGAGAATGTGAAAAAGAACTGGAGCTTAAATGTTACACTAAAAACTAATGCATTAAGCCAGCTGGTTTATTACAGGTGTGAATATGTATTAATGCATTGCCAAAACCTATATGAAATATCCCAATATTCCCAGTCTAATGTACAATGATTGAATGGGATGTAATCATTTTTGATGATAACTTGAAGGTCATTTCTGAGAAGTTACACATTACTCTCCTAGGACTAATCAACCCTGACGATAAAGGCACCATGATCATACAAAATCTGTATTAATTATGTAAAGCAGGTAAAGCAGTCCCATTACAGGTCTGGACAGGCCCAGAGGGTTCCAGGAAGTTAAGGCTCCCAGATTTTGTGACAACGGCACAGGATGGTGGTAAGGTTGTCAGCCTTACGCACCGGCCGCCTTTACCCCCAGGAAATACTCCTGGTACTCATTTCTGTTAGAGGTTGAGTCAACCCCAGAGCCATAGTGCGATCGAAAGGATTTTATGTCGAAAAATCCACTGACATCAGCTGGGATCGAACCAGCGACCTTCCTATTTGTAGCACAGCACCTTAACCACTGTGCTACCACGGTCCCCATATTAACTATGTACATGGTATAATGTCCTTACTTACTCCATGAAGCAAAGTCCTTCTTGAGAAGCTAACCGGTTTGCAGCTAGTCAAGAAATTCCCCACATTTTATGAAACCTGAAGATTCATTACCGCATTCACAAATGCCCACCACCTGTCCCTATCGTGAGCCAGCTCAATCCAGTCCATATCTCCACATACCACTTCCTGAAGATCCATCTAAATATTACCCTCCCATCTGGGCCTGGGTCTCCCCATTGGTCTCTTTCCCTCAGGTTTCCCCACCAAAACCCTATACACACCTCTCCTCATACATGCTACATGCCCCACCCATCTCATTCTTCTTGATTTTATCACTCGCACAATATTAGGTGGGCAGTAAAGATCATTAAGTTCCTCATTATGTAGTTTTCTCCACTCCCCTGTTACCTCATCCCTCTTAGGCCCAAAAATTCTCCTCAACACCCTATTCTCAAACATCCTCAGCCTACATTCCTCCCTCAATGTCAGTGATCAAGTTTCACACCCATATAAAACAACTGGCAAAATTATAGTTCTGAATAATTTAATCTTTAAATTTTTGGATAGCAAACTGGAAGACAAAAGATTCTGCACCAAATGATAGCAAGCATTCCCTGACTTCAGTCTGCTCTTAATTTCTTCCTGAAGAGAATTTTGATTTGTTAAAGTTGTTCCCAAATATTTGAACTCTTCCACCCTTTCAATGGAACTATTATCAATTTTCATACTGTGACTTTGTCCTGCATTCTGATCTCCAGACATGACCATGTACTTAGTTTTATCCACATTTACTTCTAGTCCAGTCTCCTTACTAGCCACTATCAAAGCTTCTGTGTTTTCCTTTACGGTATGTATGCTTCCTCCCAATATATTAACATCATTGGCATAAACCGGAAGCTGGTTTGCACCATTCAATTTCAAGCCATCCTGGTTCACCTGAATCCTCCTAATGGCGTACTCTAAAGCAAAGTTGAAAAGCTACAGCGATGGATCATCTCCTTTTTTTCAAACCATTCCAAATAGGAAACATGTCGGACATATTCTTGCCTACACGGACTCTGCTATATGTTTCAGTCAGACACATTTTTATTAATTTAATGTGTGGTTGACCATTAATCATAGTTCAATGTGGAATAAGAAACCAACTAGATGTCACTTAGTATTATATTTATTTCTCCTTTATAAGTTGCTCAACATGTTTCGGGCCACCTTGTGCCCATCTTCAGGAGCTGACAACTTAGTGTAATTTTTTCACATGTGGTGTAGTGCTGTGGCTGTGTACGCAGTCAGATCTGGTTGGCTGGTTGTGTGTCCATTGGGAAGTACGTAGCACGTTGTGCTATTATACAAGACCTCCCTCCTAACTGAATCATAAGCTTTCTTGAAGTCTATAAAGAGCTGATGCACCGCTTCATCTATAAAGAGCTATGCACCGCTTCATTGTATACCCATGTTTTCTCAAGTACTTGATGAATGCAGAATATATGATCAGTAGTTGACCAGCTGCATCGAAATCCATGTTGATGATCCCCAGTAATTTCCTCTGCACATGGTGTTGACCTTGACAGCAGGATGTTGGATAAAATTTTGTACATAGTTGGCAAAAGTGATATGCCGCTATAATTACTACAGTCTGTTTTATTGCCCTTCTTTTAGATAGGTACTATGATCAACTCCTTCCACTCCTCAGTCAATTCTTCCATACTCCAAATAGAAATAATAAGTTTATGAATCTCACAGTGAATTGTCTTACCCCCTCCTTTAATAAATTCTGCTGGTATTTGATCAATACCTGGTGATTTGTGACTTTTTAGCTTTTCAATAGCCAACTCAAACTCAGAGGCACTTGGCTCAGGTACTAGTGGTTCTGCTGTGTGTATTTCTGTCTGCCTAACATCATTAACTCCATGTACAGTACATTCAGTATCTGGGAGAAATAGTTCCTCCACTTAGCTACAGTACTGTGGGAGTCTGCTACCAAATCACCTTTGTCATCTTTCACTATATTAGTTCTGGGGTGGTAACCCTTCTTAAAGTCATTGATGCCCCTATACAAGTCCCTAATATTTTTGATTTTACTGTTAGTTTCAAGTTCCTCAATTTTAGCTTTCAGGTATGACTTCTTTTTGTTCCTGAAATGTCTGCTAGCATCATGACTTACATTGTTCAGATTATCTACATTGCTTTGGCTTGGGTCATGTACCCACTGCATTTTAGCTTCCTACCTTTGTTCTGAAAAACCTAAACACTCTTCATCAAACCATGGTTTATGCTGCTTCAATTCGTACAGACCTAGACTCTCTTTAGCTGAGGTTTTGATGTTCTCTTTAATATTCTCCCAAACCCTATTTATGTCCTCATCATCACTTAAGTTCTCCAAAGCGGCAAACCTGTTTGTAATCTCAGTCTGATATTGTTTTCTAATCTCCAGCTCATTTAGCTTCCTCGGATTAAATTTTTTCCCATTGTCCTGAAAGACTTTAATCTCCAATATATGTGAACAGTTCTTTAGATCCCAGGTCTGCTAGTAGTGACATATTGTATGAATTTTTCAGTCTTTTGCTGGCTGTACATGGTTTTCTTGTCACTCTGTAAACAAAAGATTTTTCAGACTAAAAGTAACTTTTATACAAATCTCTTTCCACTATTATATTGTACAGCAGACTGCTTGTTTATCAAGGTAAATACTGGGTTCCCAAAAAGCTGTGTAATTAGTTTAAATGTGGATTAAAAAAATTGGGTGCAGCAACTTGTAAATCAGTGCTTAGGAGGTATGAAATGTGCATTGAATGTGGTGAACAGCAGGTTTCTCTGCCTCCTCACTCACTGCCTGCAGGCAGTTGGTTGTGAAAATAGAAGATTAAAGTTCTTTTTACTGGATTATCCTTTTTAACCATTAAATATTTTTTTTTTATGTTTGAAGAAGACAACAGAAACAATACTTAATAACACAAATAAAATAAGATGAAAGAGCATTTTTATTTTATTGTGCATTTGTATTTATTTGTATCCATGTTGCCACATCTAGTAACAGTGGGCTTGTTCAAATTTATACAAGTATAATACAATCCAACTATAAATCATAACTATAAAGTTGATACTAATTGTGCAATTAGATTAGTTTATTTGGATTAATAATAAAATTCAATTCAAAAAAGAATTTAAAAAATTCCTATTGCGAGGCTCCTTTTACACTGTAGAAGAATACCTTGACTGGACTTCAATGATTGATTTACACGCCCCGTATTTATAGTATTTATAGTAGTTATTGTAACTATGTAATAGAGTTATATTAATATCATAAGTAATCTTCATTACTCCAAGTTATACAGGTTAGATACCCACACATTAAAGGAGTGCGTGACACACACCGTGTAATGTAAATGTAAATGCAATTGGTATATCTGGAAATCTGTTGATGGGTTCCTTGTATACTGGACGAGTGTTTGACTGGTTTCTGGGAGTGATCTCGTCATTACTTATTTTAAATATTTTACACTTCTATTTTAAATATCTTATTCGGTTAGTACTCATGGATT
>Ga0123355_10022089_pt1 | contig 10196 bp, 6 predicted proteins | sample TergutEmb28metaG_3_FD_89872 | JGI IMG/M metagenome (GOLD analysis project Ga0123355, IMG submission 89872) | Embiratermes neotenicus P1 segment gut microbial communities from Petit-Saut dam, French Guiana - Emb289 P1 | ecosystem: Host-associated > Arthropoda: Insects > Digestive system > Gut ... | reverse complement strand
TACATACATACATACATACATACATACATACATACATACATACATACATACATACATACATACATACATACATACATACATACATACATACATACATACATACATACATACATACATGCATACTACAAAACATTCACCATCAATTTCCAGCGGTAGACAAATAACGATATTTTTCCAGTACGTTAAACACATTTCACACCTTTCTTCATCATGTCGCTAAACTTTTGATAAACAATTTTGTTTACATTTTAGTTATTTGGCATGATATATTTGCAACCTAATCAGGGTAAATACTCTGACATTTTTCAGAACTCGAACATGTGATATGAAATTTATCACTAATTAAAGCTAATGAATTACAACTTTTGTGTAGTCTGGCACGTATAGTTTAAGAGGGGCTAACGCACCCTTTTTTTATTAGGAATGTTTCGGGTTCAAATCAAATTATTTATTCGGGTACGTTTTCGGCCACGACATTTACTTCATAACATGCCACGACCAGTTAATTCCAAACCCGGTAATCACGAAGAACTCCAGTCATGATAGTTGAAGTTCCGTCCGGAATGCAGACCCAGGAACTGCCGAATAAGTACTACCCGAACAGCAGACATGCAGGTAGTTCCCTCAGCTGCAGTGTATCTTTGCCTCGCAAAATATAGGAGGTGTGAGCTCGTCAGAATTCTTGCGACGCATTTTAACTAATGTTGTTGCAACGGTGACGAACGTTGCAAATTGCGTATCACAAACTACAGTTTAATTGGTACGAAAAAAAGAAGCAAGCATCCAGCAGAGCTAACAGGAATAACACTGTTAAGTTACGGAGCGCTTTAAAAGACTCTATAAAGAATTAAACACAGAAAATTTTCCACTAAAATATTTTACAAAATATCTACTTTTCAAAACATATTTAATATTAATTTCTGTTGACATTCGTGATTCTTGTCAACAGTGCAATTAGGAATTTTATGTTTTTCGGATAGTGCATCATTATGATAACAGAAGAATAAAAACCAACTAGATGCCACTTATTATTTTATTGTACTGCTTATAGGTTCAATATGTTTCGGGCATTACTATGCGCATCATCAGGAGCTCGCGACTATAATGTTGATTACTACTTTGGTCGTTTCTTTCTTGGTTTGCTGTAGTTTGGAGGTTAGGTGCGGATAGGCTGGAGTAGTGTCTGGGTTGCAGGCTGCAGGCTGCAGGCCGGACACTACTCCAACGTAACAGCACCTAACTTCCAACCTACAGCAAACCAAGAACGAAATGACAAATGTGGTAATCAACATCATAGTCGCGAGCTCCTGATGATGGGCATAGTAGTTCCCGAAACATGTTGAGCCTATAAGAAGTACAACAAAATTATAAGTGTCTGCTTGTTGGTTTTTATTCTTCAGTGCAATTAGGGTTGATCGGTTTTTTAAAAATATCGATTACAAGGCACTGGTATTTATATATGCGCTGCAACACTGCTCAAAGAAGACCTGAAATTTGAAATAAAATGAATGGAAGCCTGCCTGAAGGATAATTTGAAATCTGTACCTGATAAATTCTACCAACTCTAGTGAAAACCACTATGTTTAATATCCTCATTTGCTCAGTCAGTATTCCTAGAGCAGAAGGCGTCATTTCACGTTCGACACGGTATGTTCACTCTGCGTAGACCTACACAGAGAAACGGTGTGGAGTCAATCTTTCATCTCAAACGCTACTCTACCAACACACTGTGTATTCAGACTAATTTCTCTTCTTCCTACAAAACTAAAACCGCGTGAGGAAAGATTAGCTCTTTGTAAGAAGCCTTTATTGCCTCATCTAGGCCTTGGAGTAAGTCGGAATGCCTCGTCCTTCACTCTGTATGAATACGTTCTATGAAATCCCAACACGACTTCGTATTTTCGGAGAATAAAATGGAAATTTCCTCCGGCTTTCCCGCAGGTCTACTTCAAGCAGCATCCTCACGACTCAATAATCTTCCTCCTCCGGCATATTAATGAGACACTTCATTCAGTTTATATCTCTTAGCGTTCCGACACGCAGAAACGCGATCTGTATAAGGCGGCGAATTGACATTTTCGATTCGTTTTCCCAAGACTTTTATACGAATGTCCCTTGAACTTTTATCTCATGTGGACGACAAGCTTTTGTAGTCTGAAATAATAGTTTAGAGCTATCCCAAGAGAAAAATAGAAATTGGTCATAAATATGAATATTTAATTCTAACTGTATTAGAGAATCAGCAGAGTATTCAAGTATACAAAATTAGTAGAGGTACAGATAACAGTTAATGTGATCCCGTTACAGGCCCGGTGTGGTCCAGAGGGTGGGTACAGGTATAGCTCTACTCTTCCATGACCACGACACTAGAAGGGGTTGAGTGGTCAGCAGCACGCCCCGGCCGCACTTTACCCCCGGGTAAGACCCGGTACCCATTTTACATGAGGCTGGGTGGGCTCCAGGGCAGGTCTGGACGGGCGGAAAATCTCGTCCCCACCGGTATGTGATCCCGAACCGTCCAACCCGTAGTCATTCGCTATATGGACTGAGCTACCCGTCAGTAGAGGTACAAATAGTGACTGAAAATAATGGATGCAACTAAGGAAAAAATCACAAAAAAAACACACATTAAGTGTCATGCAGTGCCATTATTGAATAGCGTATTTCAAGCCAAATTGACTCCTGACAGCATTTAAATATTTGTTATAGTCTGACACCCGGAGCATCAGGGTTCTATTCCCGCAACGATGGAGATCATGATATTCTCCACTTCGTCTAGTCTGATACCGGAGCCACCATAGAATTATATGCAGTGATTATGGGTCATTATTTTTGTAAGGTAATGCGGCTGCCTCCGCTTCAGTCTAGCGTTACTGCAGCTATACTTTTACAAGGCCAGGATTCATGACACACACACATTCTGAAGGTTTCATGGCAACATCAGCCTATGCTGGGAATGAAATCAGTGACCGTGAAACCGGTCTGGTGATATGTGTGCAGGATTGGTGTGGGCTTTCGTTCTCGTGTGATTACACTTACTGACTGATGAAGAGTGTTTTTCATGCACTTAAAGTTTCCAGTTTACACTTGATTTATTGAAGCACACAATATACGTACTCGCACTGACACTCTTGTTTTGTAGCTAGAATGACAAACCTGTTTAAAGCCATTTTTTTGTGAGAACTGCACGAAACACAAAATTAAATTCTTTGGACAAAACGTGGAATGCTTTCTATCCGTCGCACACAGCCAAGCGAAAAACACGCAAATGCTGTATATACAGCACACTTCTAAAGCAGTATCGAGGACGTGGACAAAGGATTTTGATACGGAATCAGATGGAAACGGGCCAGTTGGACGTCCTATGAGCAGAAGGGAGGATAATACTAAAGTGGATCTTCCGAAAAAAAGGATAGGGGCGTGAAGTGATTGGTATAGTTTACAACAGGGACAGATGGCGGTCTATATTAAACACGGTAATGAATCTTCAGGTTCCATAAAATGCCTGGAATTTCTTGACTTGTCTGGCTGAGAAAACATCAGCTTCTGAAGTAGGACAATGCTTCATGGCGATACGTACGTAGTTACGCTTCTAGAAAAGTTTGAAGTGTAGAATTTTAATGTGCAAAACAAACATTTGCCTGGACGAATTTTATTGCAGCCCACTTCCAAAACAGAATGTAATGGTAAAAACTTTAGTCTCAAATTTTGATGTTTTGCTGGCCGTGCAGCTCAGTATTATCTTCGTAATTAACCAACTTAATGCACAAAATCTTGTTTTGTAATAAGTTTATTGTATCCCTCTACATGTTTCGAGCACTATGTACTCATCATCAGGAGGTCAACATTTTATTATACAGCATCTGGTTATCGTCATACATGTAGGTGGCCGTCCGGTGCACAGGTTGAGAGAGTCCTCTCTCAAAACTGTGCACCGGAGAGCCACCTACAGGTGTGACGAAACCAGATGCTGTATAATACAATTTTGACCTCCCGATGATGAGCACATATTTCTCGAAACATGTAGAGGCGTATAATAAACTTACTATGAAACAAGATTTTGTGCATTAAGTTGGTTAATTACTAAAACTTCACTCTCAGGTCGTCAGACGACTTGACTTACCACCAAAAAGGAACAGTGGCACTGAACACAGCACAGATATAGTACACAACACAACCAAAACCCTTAGGTTACATATTTAAAATCAAAGGCATTACAGTGTAAGAGAAGCATTTGTTGCTGTCGCTAGATTAATTATGTTGTCTTTTAGAGTGGCTGCGCGACCAATATTTGTTGAACAGAGCGTCCCTAGGAACTGCGTAGCAGTGACGGAGGTTATCGGGCACAGCTGTTCGGTTCACATAGTTAGCGAATACACTGCGGGTTTCAGACACACCCACCCTCATGCGCCTTCAGACGCTCATTTCGTCTGATCTAATGAAGAAGCTTCGAAGCCCACACAGGGTGGTTCACACCAATAGGAACAGACTTGGCTACGCCACCAAACTAAACCGCATCGTCTTTCTTCGTTAGCTTCACCCATTCGCACACGCGAGAGTTACGGTAAACTTTCGCAGTCTGCAATGTGACTTGTGCCAGAGGTGGTTAAACATATTATACACTGGACACGGTCGACTACAAGGGAAATGCACGATTCGGGTGGAACATACGGTAATGACAACAACGCGACAGATAAACATCACTTAAGGAATCGCCTTTAGATGTCACAGGAATATTCAAAATTTTTTTTCTTTTAATGATAAATTCTGAACAGATCCAGCCATAGTGAGCACAAAATTGACTGAGTCTGTAAGCTTATAGTGGAGTTAAAGGACTAGTGGATGAAATGGATAGTAGACACAAGAGAAGTTGTCAGTGTACTAATAACTATGAAGTATTTCAGGAAATAACATTTGCTATACAGGCAATCAGTCAGGGAGCCAGTCGGACGACTGGCACACGGACATAGATATATCGATACACACGGATGGATGGATGGGTGGATGGTTGAATGGATGGATGGATGGATGGTTGGAAAGACGGAGAGAGGGATGGACGGACGGAAAGAGGGGCCGACGGATAGACGGGCGGACGGACGGACCGACGTACGAACCGAAGGACGGACCGACGGACAGACGGGCGGACAGACAGGACACACTGACACACACATACATACCATACATACTAATTTTAATGAAAATTCATTGCAGCAAAATCTTATTAGGAGACACACACACAAAAACACACACAAACACACACTCACGGTACAATTACACTAATATCCCTGAATTCTCTTACAACAAAAAATTATATTAAATTATTTCACACATCAACGTGAGCATATATTGCATGTCTACTGTCAAGGTTCCGAGTTTTACGCTTGGTATTTTACTCCGCCGTGCACGTAAGAATAGTGAATTTGCATTTCATCAACATTTATACAACGTCGCAGGGCCAGAGGTGACATCGAATACATGAAAGAGCATTAGCAAAATGTAAGGGTGTACATTTCCCTGTGCCTAGATCCCCGCCACGGGAAATGAGGTAAAGCACTTCACATTCTTAATGTTAGTTACGTTTGGACAGGGGGAGTCGGCATAGCTCACAAGCCGCTCCGTCACCCAGAACAGAAATATGCACATTAGTACCGAAAAGAAACACGGAATAACGGACAGCTGACTTACTTCAAGATAGTGTGTAGCAGTAGTTAAAGGTTTAGAGCTCGACGCCAGAAGAATCGAACCACTCTTCCACATCATGTACTGTCACACTCCACAAGATTTATCTTTTCTTTCTCTTATGTCAAGAAACTGACGTGGGTCCTTTCCGTCTCTTGAGAAATCAGAAAGTTTTGTTGGACAAGCACAGTTCAAAAGGAGTTCCTACAAAAACACACTACGACTGTATTATTCCTATAAATCGTGGCTTCTAATGCTGCTACACTACTTGCAACTTCAAGATGATTTTCTTGTGATTTATATCGCAAAGCTAATTTTACAGGACCAATGGCAGTAAGCCTTTCGAAATGTGAATTAGGATGGATTTAGCAGGAAATGCTGTAGCTCAGATGTAATATTCAGCAGTCTGCCTGGAGAGACTGCGATGAACTGCTAAAGACTTACGGAAACGTAAACTGCGCCAAGACCGAGATTCGAATAGGGCACCTTCAAGTCTAGAGTTCCACGGGCTCACCAACCTGCTTGCACTTGAATATTGTCTTCGGCTTTGTGTTACAGACAGCGTCATTAAATAAACTAAAGAGAAGTAGAGATGAAAGTTTATGGCAATACATATACAAGACAATAATAATCAAAAGATTCCAAGAAAATAATTTTCGCCCATACGGAAAAGCATTTTTCCGTTGAAAAATACTGTTCTAAGCCCCAACAGATTTTTCTTCTCTTTTTTCAGGGAACAATGCAGCTCGTTCCCTTTGTGAGACTGTGCTATGTGGAATCAATTTGGTTTTCTTACCGTGCAAGTGTCTTTCCAACACAGTCACCGAAATACGAACACTACATTACTGAAAAGATTGTGTCAATAACAATGTAGAATACAAAGTAAATCACGCCTCAAGGTGATATATTTCCTTGCTTATAAAAGAGATTCTGTCCTTCACAAAGGAAGAAATCTAACAATGCCCCGTAAAATACGTAAATTCGATAAAGTTCAATAGTCTGCTTTTTGCCTGTCTTGGACAGTATCAATATATCTACGGACTGACTTGGCACACGCAAATTCTGGTTTAGTATTTCATATTTTATAACCAGGTTTTTTAAAACCATCTGGTAACAGTAAATGTATCCGTGTTAATTTACTTAACTCAGCGTTCCCTTCGCAGATCTCAGTTGCCGCTCGGTCTAAGGCGTAGGTCTGTGGTAGCTCAACTGCTGAGATTGTGGGTTCGAATCCCACCCGGGGGTATGGAAGTCTGTCTGTTGTTGGTGTGGTGTGTAGTCAGGTAGAGGTCTCTGCGACGAGCTGGTCAACTGTCCAGAGAAGTCCTAGGGAATGTGGTGCGCGTCGTTGTGTGTGATCTAGAAAGCTCGTGAATGAGGAGACCATGGTCCACTGGAGGGGGGGGGGGGCGGTTGCTTCAAAAACAAACAATGTTCCCTTCAACCTCCAGTGCAGGAATAGTCCTGTCGTCCTCGGGTGTATGTACTGAATCTGTAAGTTCCTTAAAATTCCGTGACAAAAACCTTATCTTACAACACAATACAGACTCATATTTTTGAATGTGGTACTTGTCAATGCAACAGCGTGACGAATTAATTATTTAAATTATTTTGTACTCTCCTATCCTCCTTGGCATATGTCTGTACGTCTGACGTACGCAGAAGGCGTTCGGTGTTATTATTTATATTGTCCGCAAAATATGTCACTCTAAATCTTATATTACAGATATCTGTACTAATTTCCCTGCTTATTACTATATATATATATATGACTAACATAATCGCTTACCAAAAGTAAAATTAAGCTCTATTAACTACCCAATCACTGTTTTGCTACTTGGCCATTCTCTGGTTGTCACGAGATTAACGCAACTTTCTCTTAGATACAGGGTAATGTGAACCCCACAATGTTCCGGCGCATGCATATTTCTTCAGCATTTTATTTCTGTGGAAGAAATCTACAGAAATTCACGTGTTTTTATTTGCACTTCAATTCTTTTCTTTCAGTAAATCAGTTTTTTGCACTTCAATTTTTTTCAGTAAATCAGTCCCATTACAGGCCCGTAGGGACCCAGAGGGTTCCAGGAAGTAAAGGTTCCCAGATTTCGTGACAACGGCACAGGATGGTGTTAGGTTAGCCCTAAGCACCGGTCGCCTTTACCCCAGAAAATGCTCCTGGTAATCATTTCTGTTAGAGGCTGAGTCGACTCCAGGTCCCTGGTGCGATCGGAAGGATTATGTCAATGAAAAATCCGCTGACACCAACTGAAATCGAACCAGCGACCTTCCGATTTGTAGCACAGCACCTTAACTACTTTTTTGCATTAAGTAGACAAGAAAATTCTCCGTTACATCAATGAAGCGACCTTCTTACGAAATCTGCTTTGTTCCTTGTCTGTTCTAATTTTCAGTATCGATGTCGTAACTCAAACTCCGTTCCTTTTAATTATGTTGTCTATTTTTATACCAGTTTATCAAAAATAAAGCACGGTGGTTTCAAAAATTTCATAATTTAGAATTTCTCAACTACTGAAATCTGTGTTATAAATTAATTACACCAGACATTTCTTCATAATTATGTACTACAATAGGGCCAATTTAATTCATATTATTGGCATTCCTTTCCTCCGAACTAGCCCAAAAATTTTAGTTAAAAATTAGCTGCCTGATAAAATAGCCTGGTGGTTCAAGCGAGTGCTTTTAAAATCTAACGGTCGTGCATGAGAAATATCTAGCGCCACATCGAATCGCCTCTTTTTGTCACAGCCAACTGTAGTTAACACTTTTTTATCACGCCCTTTGTGTCAGTCTTCCGATTGACCGTTTTCTACCAGGTTTCCTCAGTAAAATTCTGTATATATTCCTCGTCTAACACTTACTAGAAACATTTCATATTTTATCTGCACGACGATTCTGCCTATCCTGCAAGTCTTCGTGTGCACACATCAATACACAATTTTCTCCTTACGCGTGTTATATGTCCAGTCAATCATACCGTTTCATACATACAGTGAGAGGTGTGTGACATTGTAATGTGTGCATACTGCTCCACGACCTCAACAAGTTAAGAGGCAGAGTTTATAGACGTCGTGCTTGGCACCTGAGACGTCCCGGCTTCGAATCTTCCACTCGCATTACTATATCTGCAGCATGGCAAATGTCTAGCCTATGTGGCTCGAAAGACAGAACTGCGGTGTATCGGGTATTTATCATTCTACTTATTTTAGCCATTAATGAAATATTCATATTATTGTACACGCAAATATCTTATGTGTATTGGACCATGCATCATTGTAACAGCTGAAGAATAAGAGACCAACTTGATGTCACAATTTATTAAGTTTTATTTTACTTCTTCTATGCTCAACATGTTTCGGATATTAATACATCCATCGTCAGGAGCCTGCGACTTTTCTGTTGCATCACCACATTCGTTGCGTGTTCTTATTTCGACGTGTGTTGGAGTTTTTTGTGGCTGTTTGGGGTGGTATCCGTGTGGAAGGTTGAAGCTGTGCTTCAAATTTCCACCCCAAACAGCCACATCGAAACTCCAACACACGTCGAAATAAGAACACGCAACGAATGTGGTGATGCAACAGAAAAGTCGCAGGCTCCTGACGATGGATGTATTAATATCCAAAACATGTTGAGCATAGAAGAAGTAAAACAAAACTTAATAAATTGTGACATCAAGTTGGTCTCTTATTCTTCAACTCTAACGTATATTTCTGTTTTAGATTAATATCTTGGAAATTTAATACTAGATCGTAAGAGCACATAGCCTAACTCAGCAGTATTTTATTCGGCTGTCGCGAGAATTAGTTTAAGAGGGTAAATATAGTGTACTTCTTACTACTGCAACTGGCACGTCACAGAGCCGCTTTCAATGTGGACTTACAGGTGACGTACCGTTTCTTGGGGCCCGGCGCGTTCCTTCCTATCCATATTCACTTCCGTTACCATCGCACATGTCATATGAACATTTTAATATTACGTGAGTGTCAACATTCATTCTTCAACTGTTACATTAGCACAGAAACGAAATAAAAAAGAAAGTTTTATATTCCTTCAAGATGAGGTGTGTGTGTGTGTGTGTGTGTGTATATATATATATATATATATATATATATATGCTGAAAGCCAGGTAAATGTTAAATTCCCTTTGTGTTGTCTGTTGCTTCCAATATCGTGTATGTTGCTTTTGTATTCAATATTCCCGAGGCTTGCATTTTAGCGTAGGAAACAGGAAGACCAGGAGCAGAATGAGGGAACAGGAGAACCGGAGAGTGCAGAGAACAGTTACGTGGTGTGGGGAAGGAGAGCAGACGGTTAAGCCAAGCCAACTTATTCCATTCCTCCTTGAAAACGTAAAAATAACACTGCCAACAGTGGGGGGAGGGGGAATGAGAAGCTTTCTTGGGGATAGAGGGGGCAGTGAATTAAATTACGGTTACGAGAAAATTGGGGGGGGGGGGGGGTCAAATTTGGGGGTGTGTTGGGTGGTCTGGGGTGGCTGG
>Ga0123355_10022088_pt1 | contig 10196 bp, 14 predicted proteins | sample TergutEmb28metaG_3_FD_89872 | JGI IMG/M metagenome (GOLD analysis project Ga0123355, IMG submission 89872) | Embiratermes neotenicus P1 segment gut microbial communities from Petit-Saut dam, French Guiana - Emb289 P1 | ecosystem: Host-associated > Arthropoda: Insects > Digestive system > Gut ... | reverse complement strand
TATGCCGGAAGATACCGTGCTAAACTCGACCATGGCCAACGCCCTGCGCACAGGGGATTTGGATATGGTTAACTTTTGATTATCGCTTATTGCCATTGATTATCCCTCGATAACAATTTTATCCGGACTGTCTACTATCCCTACTATTACGGCGTCTACCGGGACGCTTGGGTTGTCAAGCGCAACTCTGGCGGCACTTCCCATGGTCACAAGCACTATCTCGCCGGTGCCCGCGCCCACATTGTCTACGGCTACCACGCGATTAGGCGCGCAACCGTGCATTGGTTCCACTATCAGGAATTTACTGCCTGTAAGTCTTTCGTTTTTTCTGGTAGCTACTACGGAACCTACTACTTTTCCTATTAACATGATTCAGCTCCAATGATTTGGTAATGTGGCTATTTTAGATACGTTTCGCTCCAACATTAATTATCCACCATTCAATAATTTCCTTAAATTTATCCAAAACATCGGAGTCTGGGTTAATAAACTGGATTTCCGATGTACACACATTGTTATAAACTTTACCGAAAATGCTTTTGCTTGAGCCCGGCTCACTACCGCAACCGCATGGGTTGCCTTGGTGGACATTGCATATCTTGATATTTGCTAGGATAAATTCTTTTAAATCATTGCTTAAAGAATACCATTCAGGTTCGGAAACAACAGGCAAATCGCATATAAACCATTCTCCGACCTTACGCGAATTCTCAAAAAAAACAACCAAGCAGGGTGATTTTTCATTTTTGACAAAGCGAAAACCATTATCCCATTCCCGTTTTGGAGTCAAACCTTTTTCTGTCAAATAGTCAACAACCCCCAAAGCGTTTACTAATGATTCTCCCTTAAGGGTGTTTCTAAGAGCGTCTTTAATCTCCATAATTGTCTACCCTTTCATGGTTTCTCCCGATGTAAATAGCGTAGGTTTTTGGAGTAATGTCAAATGCGTTGGCCTCGTCGGTGTCTATGTGCATTTCCAATGTGAAGGACTTGTCTACCCGCACCAGCACATTGGAAAGAACACCGCCGCGCAGGCCGTCGGTTTGGACATTTACTATGTCCTTGTCTTTAACGCCAAACGCATTGGCATCTGCGGGAGACATATGAATATGCCGTCTTGCGACAATACAGCCTTCTTCCAAATATACCGCACCGCTTGGCCCGATTAAAGTAATACCTGCACTGCCCGCGATATCGCCGGAGTCCCTAAGGGGCGCGGCAATGCCAAGGGCGCGGGCGTCTGTAGCGGAAACCTCCGCCTGAGTGGCATCGCGAAGCGGCCCAAGTACCCTTGCCTTAAGAATAGTACCGCTGTGCTTGCCTACAAGCATAACTGTTTCACCGGCGGCAAACTGCCCGCCCATCAGCTCCTTGTGAAAGGTGAGCTCACGCCCGGTCCCGAATAGGATATCCATATGCTTGCGGCACAGGTGGATATGCCGGGCGGACACGCCTATCGGGATGGCACTCATGCATGGGGCGGGGCTTGCCGCGATTATATCTGCCCCGCCCTCTTTGGGTGTTGCCATTTCGCGCATTATCTTAATTGTAATGTCGCGGATTAATTGTTCATTCAAGGCTGTTCACTCTACTTAGGCAGAATGCCTTCGACATCGTTATGGGGGCGTGGGATTACGTGTACTGCCACGATTTCGCCCAGGCGGGACGCGGCAGCTTCGCCGGCTTCTACCGCGGCTTTAACCGCGCCTACGTCGCCGCGAACCATTACGCTTACGAGGCCGCTGCCTATTTTTTCTGTACCAACCAAAGTTACGTTTGCGGCCTTTAACATTGCGTCTGCCGCTTCTATTGCGGCTACTAAACCTCTTGTTTCTACTAATCCTAATGCTTGAAGATCCATCTTTGTTGCCTCCTTGGGTTTATTTATAGTTGGTTTGCTTGTTTCTTGCGCGATGGGTGTTGCTGGTGTTGCCGGTGTGATGGGTTTTTCCATTGTATTTTACCTCCTGTGCAATTTCTCAGCGCTTAGATGCACCATTTTCCAGGTTTCTGGGTGGGGCGCTGCCAGTACTAGCGCGGACTTTATGCCGGCATGTTGCTTTGCCGCGTCTACCGCCGCCGTTACGCTGGCTACCGAGCCGCTTACTATTATTGTCACCAGCCTGCCGCCGAGTTTTTTCTCCCAGGTTTGGAAGGTGACGGCGGCGGCTTTTAGCATTGTGTCTAAGACGTCTATCGCGTTGCATAGGCTTGGGAGTTCTACAAATCCTAACGCGGATTTTTCCAACTTAATTCATGCCTCCTTCATCTGCGCTTAGGTTGCCATACATAACTACGCCTTGGGTAAGATTGCTTCAACATCCTGGTGTGGGCGCGGGATTACATGCACCGCTACCAGCTCGCCAAGGCGCGCGGCGGCTTCCGCGCCAACTTCCGTTGCGGCTTTTACCGCGCCTACATCGCCGCGTACTATTACTGTTACCAGGCCGGAGCCGATTTTTTCGCTACCTACAAGCCTTACATCGGCGGCTTTTACCATTGCGTCCGATGCTTCTATTGCGGCTACTAGGCCGCGTGTTTCTACTAATCCTAATGCTTCTTGCTTCATATTTACTACCTCCTGATTACGCAAACGCGCTTATTTTTAACATTTTTTCTGTGTCAGCTTCGGGTCTGGCGATTATATGTCTTGACAGCACTCCGCCCATAGCGGTTGCGGCTTTTTCGCCTGCTTCCATTGCGGCTTTTATATCGGCTATGCTTCCGCGTAGTTTTACCAGCACCAACAACGGTATTTCCAGACTTTCGGCATTGGCGGGCTTGTTTTTGTCAAAGGATTCTATCGTGACGTTGGCGGCTTTACATGCCGCGTCCGCCGCCGCGAAGGCTGTTACTAAGCCGTAAACCTCCAACAGGCCTACGGCCTCACCCGCTCTACTCATTTATCACAGCCACCTTAATCCCCTCCATGCGGAGGTTGGTTTTTAACGCCTCGTCTATCTGCGCTAGGGGGTACTTGTGGGTTATGAGTTTCTCCAGCGGCAGGCCTATGGCCTTGGCCCGCTTTAGGAAGTCAAAGGTTGTGGCATAGTCCCTTAGGGTATACACCCACGAGCCTACGACGGTAATTTCCTTTTTGCATATGTCATGGTGGGGGTTGATTGGGGCGTCGCCGTTGTCTACAAAGAAGCCCAGCTCGCAAAGCCCGCCTCCCCGGCGTATAAACTTCCACACCGCCGCGTGGGCCGCAGGGGAGCCGGTGCATTGGAAAGCGAAATCGGCAAGCTTGCCGCCTGTGGCTGTTTGGATTGCCGTAAGCACCGCGTCCGTGCCGCTGTAGCGCTTTATGTTGACTGTTTCTGTAGCGCCCAAGTCACGCGCGAAGTCCAGCCTTTTGTCTTCGCCGTCTACCGCTACTATGTTGTGGATACCCATTGTGCGCAGTACGGCTATTAGCAACAGGCCTATTGGCCCGCAACCTTGCACAAGCACGCGGCTGTTAAAGCGTAGCAAGTTGGTTTTCTTGGCCTGCTCTGCCGCGTGGATAACTACGGCGGCGGGCTCAACAAGCAAGCGCAACTCAAGGTTAAGGTCGTTGACTACGAAGAATGACGAACCGCCCCGTATCAAAAGATAGTCAGCAAACCAACCGTTAAAATGCACATCGTCGTCGGGCAACAGGCCGTATACAGACGAAGAATCGGACAGGTTTAGTTTGTTCATGTCCATCATGGCAATGTCCGCGTCGTCGTCAAACATTACGCTGGTTACTACTTTGTCGCCTAGCTTTACCGGGTTGCCGGCGCTGTCGCGGGTGACGTTTTTGCCCATTTTAACTATGGTGCCGCTTCCCTCGTGGCCCAGTACAACGGGGATTAGGTTAAACGGGTCTTTTTTGTACTCGTGAGCGTCTGTGCCGCATACCCCGCAACCTTCTATTTTTACCAGAATCTCATCGTCGCCGGGCGTAGGGATGGGGTAGTGCTGGATTTCGAAATTTTCTTTTGCTACCAGCATTGCCACCCTGCCTGTCTGGGACGCGGAATGGGGTGGGGTAGGGGTTGCGGTCATTTCGCTTAGGACTTGTTTTACTATTTTTTCGATGTTTACTGTGTTTATTTCCATGTTGTCACCTCATTTATTCGTCTTCATAATAATCTTCAAACATTGACTTAATAAAATCATCCGCTTGCCCGTTTGGGTTTGCGTGTTTTGTCGCTTCTTCTATAAGCCCGTAATGTTCCAGGGCATGTACGATAATTGGGATATTGCCAAACTTGCGTGATATCAGGCCTTCGGTTTGGAGTTGCCTTGCTACTTCGGAAACGGCTGTCAGCAGCTCGTAATAGCCTGCCGGGCCCTTGCCTATATACATGTGGTTTGCGTCGTACATAGTGCTTGGGTCTTCAATTCCTATGCTTTGGATTCCGTTTTCTTTATACCACTGGAAGAGGATTTTCATGCCTTCGTTGTTTTCTTCGTGCGGGTTGATGATGTGGGTGGTGTTCTGCCGCCAGAATGCGTAATTCCACCTTGTTTCGCAGTATTTGGAGGCGTTGGAACAATCCTTCTCGGTGTTGTAACTGATTGCGAACTCGCTTACATTGCTGAATTGCTGATAGGTAAACGCGCTGTTTGCGTAGACAAAAAACGATAGGGCATATATGCCGTCTTCGTCCCAGCTTTCGATTATGGGCTTTACTTTTTCGTACAGGTAAGCTTTAAGGTCTGTCATGGTCGCCTCCTAACATCTTTGCATCCCGGGAATGACGAAATTTATCTGATACACAAGCTCTCGCCAATTACACAACGGCGGCTTTTTGTGAATGTACTTGCGCTGGTTAATCCTTCACCGGTACGGCTGGCAATTGTAAACGAGCAAAACCCTTCGCCGCCATACCCCAAAGCCGCGTAGGACGGCGCGTTTTTAACAAAAACGGCGGTATCGGCTTCTTGGCCGAAGCGGGTCAGGTTGTCCACATTTTTGGAATGCATATGGACGGAGTGACGGTTGCCCTGCTCAAGTTTTACGGCTATGCGGATACCTTCGTTTATGTCTTTGGCGCGCACTATGCCTAGGATGGGCATCATTAGTTCCTCGCGTATTAATATATGCTCTTCGCCGCCTTCAAAAATGATGCAACTCACTTCGTCTTTTGCTGTGACGCCTATCATTTTTAGCAGTTCCTCGGCGCTTTTGCCTACGCATTTGCGGTTTAGCCGCACATGGCCGTCTTTGTGCTCGAGCACTGTTTCACATAGCTTTTCCACTTCGCGCGGGTTGGCAAAATAGCAACCGCTTTGTTTCAAATAATGCACCAGCTCGTCGGCTATTTTTTGTACGGCTACTATCCCTTTTTCGGCGATGCAGGGCAGGTTATTGTCAAATGTGGCACCGGCTACGATGTCTGCCGCCGCTTTCTTGATATCGGCTGTTTCGTCCACCAGCACAGGCGGGTTACCCGCCCCGGCGCCTATGGCACGCTTGCCCGATTTAAGCGCCGCCGCAACCACCCCCGGCCCGCCGGTTACTACCAGCAGTTGAATATCCGGGTGATTAAACAGGGTATTTCCGCTTTCCTGGGTAGGGCGCGCGGTAGAAACGGCGATATTTTCCGGCCCGCCCGCTTCAAAGGATGCCTGGTTGATGAGATGCACAGCGTAATTAGAAGCCCTAACCGCCGCCGGGTGCGGGTTGAATACTACCGTGTTGCCGGCCGCCAGCATCCCGATTGTGTTGCACAGCACGGTTTCGCTGGGGTTGGTGCAGGGGGTTATCGCGCCTATTACCCCGAAGGGGCCGCGCTCGACCAAGGTCAGCCCACTGTCACCGGAGAATGCCGTAGTTGAGATATCCTCAACGCCCGGGGTTTTTGCGGCTACCAGCTCGTGCTTGGCGCGTTTGTGCATTGGGTTGCCCATGCCGGTTTCGGCCACGGCCATGTCGGATAGGATACCCGCGTTTTCTATGGTTTTTTTGCGGATGTTTGCTATAATTTTTTCACGGGTGGCCATGGACAGGCGGGCTACCTGCTTTTGTGCTTGGGCGGCTTGGGCTATTGCGGTTTCCATATTGGGGAAGATGCCGTATTCTGCCGGATAGGACGCAGACCCGGGCAGTTCCCGCAGGGAGCGACCAGGGGTGGATGCGGCAGGGGCTTGGAGTTCTTTTATTACCTCGCTTACTATGCGCTCGATTAGGTCATTCTGTTGCAATGGGTCGTGCTCCTTCCCGTTAGTCGATGCGTTAGAAAAATGGGCTACACCGGCGTAAAGCTATTGGCCAGCTCGTGGTCTTGTTCTGCCGTGCCGCCGCTTACACCTATTGCGCCTACTAGTTGGCCATCCCGGTCAAAAAGCGGTACCCCGCCGCCAATAGGGAGGATTTTGCCGCCGCCTATGGATTCGAGTCCGTAGAAGGGCTGGCCCGGTTGTACAAGCCGGTTAAGCTCTGCCGTGGGCATTTTTAGCGCGGCGGATGTGTAGGCTTTAGCCAGTGCCGCTTCGTAGCTTATGAGAAACGCTCCGTCCATTACGTGGAGGGCTACCGGGTTGCCAGAGGCGTTTACGCAGGCGGCTACTATGGGTAAGTTTGATTCTTTGGCTTTGTGTTCTATTTTTTCTAGCATGGATTTGGCTTGGGTTAGATTTATGCAGTTTGCGGTGGGTGCTTCCGGCGATATTTCACCGCTGTGAGCGGATGTATCTGTCTTGCTTAGCACATCCTTGACCGCTTGTGTGACGGTGTGTTCAAAATCTGCGTACCGCGCTTTTACATATAGATAATCGGACAGCCGGTTGATGTACGCAAGCGTTGTCTTAGCGTAGAGGCATGTTTCCGCGATTTGAGTCAGACTTGTTTCGGCCCGTCTTGCTACGGCACGCGCCAGGTCAATGGTGGCGGATTTGGGGCATGTGCCGTAGGTCACGAAGGATGTCATTGCCGGCATCATTGATGTTAATTTGTCTATTTTGGATTCTAAAACGGTTACTTCGTCCGCGAATATTTCATCCCAGCCTGTGCTGAGGCCGGAGCCGGTTAACGCGGGGTTTGATTCTGCGGTTTTGTGGCCCGTGCGGCTATGTGCGGGAGGTTTTTTCCCGGCTGTTGTTGAGATTAGCGACATTATTGTCATTATATTTTTCTGAATTTGCTCTATATCATCTGGCGGCTCGGCAGTGGAAATCTGGCTTCTAACCATGCCCACATGCGCGTTTAACTCGTCAAGCGCGGCCATTGCCTGGATTACCGGGTGGTGTTTTGGGATGGGTTTACCGTCTTGTAGCATGGTTATTCCGGCATCGCCGGTTTTTGTGTAGATGCTCATACTAATCCGCGCCTCCTTCGTCGGCGATTTTAAAAGGTTGGTGTGAAACCCGCTTCACGGATGTTCACACTAAAGTGCCGCCTTTTACGGCCCGCGCGGCGTTTGTGCCTAGTGCGCGGCATTGGGAGTTTGCTGTGGGGCTTGATAGTTTTACGTGGAAGATGGGGTTGCGTTCTTGCGTGTTGTTTCCGGCTTGCATCTCGTTGTCATAAGCGCCTGCGGTTGTATCAAACGGGCAGTTACGGATTTGCAGTACCGCCAGCTCGGGAGTTATACCAATGCCCACCCGTAAATGGGAATGGTTAGCGGCTTCGAAGGCTAATAATTTTGCGCCGCCGCTTGCTTTGAAAACGACATAGGGGATGCCCTCTTCTTCCAGGCCTGCGCATATTTCGGACAGATGGCTGGCGTTGGCATTGGTTTCACATATATGCACAGCCGGCTTTATGTCATGTGCGCCACTCATTTGGACGCCCCTTTGCGCTGGTTGTCATGGATGCAAACCGTGTTACTTTTCCGGTTGTGTCATCAGTATCAAAACCGGGGTTGCCCGTCTCCGAAAAGCCCCACAACGAACCCTCCGGTAGCGGCGCGGGTGGTCTATCCGGCATACGGCGGCTCTCGTTGTTAAAGTCGAATGCATACTTGTTAGCGTCTTCGTGGTCAAGCAAGATTTTTATATGCTCCCCGATATTCATCAAGTCATTGTTGTCTAGCGGGCCGCTAACAAACCGCATATTGTCATACGCGGCTACCAATACCATGGCAGGCCGCCCGTTTATTTGAATGCTCCAATTTTCATCTATACCCAGTACATTGGCCCACACAGGGGTGCCGTATTCCAGTAACCACTCGAACTGCCGCCGCTTGCGCCTTTGGTAAACCAGAAATCCCATGCCAATGCCGCCAAATATCACCGCTAAACCAGACAAAACCACAACAGGTATCAGGTACATACCCCAAGTGTTTACAAACACATGAGGGTTTTGCCTGCTTACGAGTATATCCACAGGCTGGCCCACATGCATGCCGGAGTTTGTCCATCGAAGCGGGGCCATTCTTACTTGTACGCCGTCAACCTCGTAATTTATAAGAACGTTGGCCATTTGCCCGTCAACGTTTATGCCACGGCCCCAGTCAATTTGAGCAATTGTTGCGGTAACCCGTACGGAGTCCCTGGCTATGCGCCGGTGATTATGCCCAATGGTTGCGTATAAGATAATCGCGATGACTCCCAGTAAAACACCAATGCTCAAAAATATAGTTCCAAGGATGCTTAATACCTTTTTGTGCATAATTTGATTCATGCCTCCTTCGTTGGCGGAGTATATTTATGAGCCCCCGGCGTATGCCATTATCAGCCCGGTAGCTACGGCTCCCCTGGCACCTTCTGTGCCGCGGATATTGCCACGCCCGCACACCATACCCATATCCGCAAAAGCCGTGGATATAAAGCTCGGGATTTCGAAGTCCTCGGCTGAGCCGCCTACCAATATTATATGCTTGATATCGCGTTGGTTTGGCGATAATTTTTTAATTGCGCGGGTCGTGTTTTTTACAAACACACCGCGCTTGGCCTCTTGTCTTACGCTTACTATCTTCTCGATTGGGCGTTCTTCATCTATTTTTATCATGCCACCCGGTGCCATTATTACTACCGCGCCAAAAAACCTTGGGTTTATCCCTTCTTCGTAAAAGATAATTTCACCGTTTTCCAGTCTTATATGGAACATGCTTTCCACTTTGGCCACGGGGTATTTCTTGATATTTTCCGCCGTTATACGGTTTGAAAGGCCCAGCTGGGACTGTATCATCATCGTGACAAGCTCCCCGGCACCGGCAACGCTTACGGATTTTACCGTGCCGCTTGTGTCTATTAGGGCCGCGTCTGTTGAGCCGCCGCCTAGATCCAGTATTGCAAGCGGTAGGCTTGTGCCCGGGGTCGTTAGCGCGCCCAACGCGGCCATTACCGGCTCTACCCCTGCTACCATGGCGTAAACGCCGGTTTTTTCGGCAAGGGTTTTTGCTATTTCCTGCATCGGTAGCCGCCCTGCCGTAACCATTGCGGCAACGGCTATGGCCTTTTCCAGACTGGTTTCGCCGGCCAGCGCGCCGGATATTGCCACTGGGGCAAAGGTGTCTACCGCGAAAAGGTCGCGGATTTGGACAGCTTGAGGGCCAGTGGCTACATCGCTTTTTGCGAGCTCCGCCATACTTTCCTTTGCCTTGGCCAGCATATTGCCGATATTTGTGCCTGACTCGCCGCTGATATTTGTTATCGCGTCAGTGCTTTCGATTGCTTGCATTACCACTTCCGCACCTTGGTTAAAGTCTACACTTACGGTCTTGCCACCCGTGATTGTAATCGTGCCAATTTTTTGAGGCGGGGCGGTGTTTTGCCACGGGGTTTTCATCACAACGGCGGATTTTGCGCCTATCAGGCTCTTGGCAATGGGTGTGATGTGAAGTATTTCTTCCGGGGAAAGCATTAAAAGTGTGGCTATGCCATAAGGGTTTGAAAGCATCCGCACGGCTTGGCCGGGCAGGGCCACTTCTATAGCGGTTTCCACGCCTTCCTTTATTTTGTGGATGCCGCGTACCTCATCTATTATTGGGATTTTGCGGTTTAAGCGGTTGTATACCAGCACGGCTTCGTCAAGTTGCAGTATCGCGCCGGTTATGTTTACACCTTCGGCCTGGTTGATTAACGCGGCCGCGACTCCGTAGCAAGTGTTTTCCGGCACTACAACGATGTATGCTTCGCCCGCGCGGGCGCGGCTTAGATGCTGTATATTTATGGTTTTGCCAACCCCCGTGCCGTAGCCTGCCGGGGTTTTGGGGTTGTGGCCCAGCATGGACGATTCTGTTACTACGGTTTGGGTGAGGGTTTCCATTGCCGCGCCGCCT